>Ga0315914_1001046_pt1 | contig 39672 bp, 22 predicted proteins | sample MpolenodulesMG_FD_203920 | JGI IMG/M metagenome (GOLD analysis project Ga0315914, IMG submission 203920) | Medicago polymorpha root nodule microbial communities from Los Angeles, California, United States - elongated nodules | ecosystem: Host-associated > Plants > Roots > Nodule | place: USA...
CGCGGGTAGCAGGATTTAGCTGCGAAATTCCACATTGTAGGTTTTTGAACCTCTTGAACATGATGTCAATGTTTGTTTATGCGAATTCGGACTAAACATAAAAGTTTTGAGTTTAAGTCTTCCTTACTCAAAACTGCTCTATGCTAATGTTAATTTTAATCATTCTTTTCACTTCTAGCTCATTGAATTTAAGCTTTGATGCCAAGATAATTCTAGGATGTAAAAAGTGAGAGACTTTGTTATAAGAAAACACACACACTTTGGTTTTACTTGAATGATGAACAAAATCCATTATGAACTCCTATTGATATGAGAAGGAAAGTTAAGAAAATTACATGCAATAAAGTAATTGTTAAGAGATTTACATACAATACACCAATACATCTCATAAAATAATATTAGGCGTCATCTCATGCAATAAGACAAGTGTATCATAGACAAGATAGTAACGTGTGACTTGAACTTGAATCATCATATATAGACACAAATATATGATTGAAGAGTCATGCTAACCGGGACCCCTCGAGGTAATGGTTAAGTATAACAAAAAAAAGAAGTTATTACTAAAAATGAAACTTTTTTTAATTTTTTTATAGATTAATTACACAATTTTCAATGCAGTAACTACTATATAATTTTCTTTTTTAGTATCTTTAACTCGTGCCCACACCGGTTAGCATTTCTCATGATAGAATCATTTATTTGTGTCTATATCACCCTGAGAAAAATTTGGTTGACAGTTCCTCTAACCTTGTATATAGGAGTATCTCGTCTAATATAGATTAATAATTGTAAGTAATAAAACATTAAAAAAAACTTATAAATAAAAAAGAAGTAAATTTAAAGTGGAATTTGTAAAAAAAATAAAATTGAAGTGGAATTGATTATTATTTAAAGTCAACCTTTAATTAGTTATTTTTTAAAGTCAACCTTTAATTAATTATTATTTCCATAAAAGAAAAGTACATTTTTACGGAATAAAAGCATATTTAATCTTGAATTATATCAGCATCACCATGTTAATAATTTCCTTGTTGAGAGTTTGTTTCCTGAATCGTAGAATAACAGAAGGCACACGATTCTGAGCCCGTAAAGTAATGGTCATCAACTGTCATCAATTTGGCTTCATTCACCCCCCGAAGCCGTCACTCACATGTTGACAATTGAATCCTATTCGATCCTTTTTTCGTCACCAACAGCGACATTCTTCAAACCCTCTCTTCTTCATTATTCTTCTCTAAACCTCTCTCCTTTTCTTTTTACTCCTAAAACTCTTTCAACTTCATACCCAATTCAACATGACAGGTATACATATACCCCTCTCTCTCTCTCTCTCTCCTTGTTTGGATGCTTATGCAGATTTCATTATTTCGTGTTTTTCTTTTTACTTCTGATTATATGTCACGCCAATATTATTCTTTTGCTAGGTTTCACTTTCAATTACATCAACATAGTTCAATACTTACCATTTACAAGGACCAAATTGCTCAGTAATTTGTTATTGGAGAACTGACTGAATGCATTTTATGTCATATTTAACTTATCAGGATCAGATTTTGGATTTACTGCATGTGAAATGGGTTAACTCTGTTTTTACCCTTCCATCATATACATAATACAACTGTTAACTGCTAATTTATGTATGATTTTACTGCTGCTGCTGTATTTGAGAATGAATTTAAGGTCCAATTTGAATTAGCTTTAAGCTCATGAGATCTTCTAAGTTAAATTATCTATGATTCTTCACTAATGAAAAATTGTGATGGATAAACTAAGTTTAACTTACTCAATTTAGAAACTTATTCCGAAATTCCAAAACTGGCTCTTTCAATCTTTAGTTTTTCTCTGTCCTGCATTTTACGTTTACTTGATGTTTCTGTGGTTACATTTAAAAACAAGACTAAACTTAATGTTGCTTTCGATTACAGATAATGAAGAACCGATGATCATAGCCGGAACAATTAATGAACTACCGTTTAACAAATACAAGCGATGGCAATGGTGGTTTCTGGTGGGACTCAGCATAATGTTTCTTATTGTGGGACAATCTGCTGCAGTTATCCTTGGAAGGTTTTACTATGATCAAGGTGGAAATAGTACATGGATGGCTACTTTAGTCCAAACTATTGCCTTCCCGGTATTGCTCATTCCGTTATTCACAATTCCGTCTTCGACTTCAGAGGCTTCAACTTCTTCTGTTCCGCCTTCCATTAAACTCATCGCTTTGATCTATTTTGTTCTTGGAATCATGATTGCTGCTGATAATATGATGTATTCTCAAGGACTTTTGTACCTCTCTGCCTCTACATATGCACTGATTTGTGCATCTCAGTTAGCTTTCAATGCAATTTTCTCGTATTTTATCAACTCTCAAAAGTTCACTGCTTTGATTATAAACTCCACTGTCATTCTCACTTTATCTTCTTCACTTCTTGCTGTCAATGAAGATTCGGACACACCTTCTGGCATCCCGAAGGGAAAATATGTCGTTGGTTTCCTTTGTACACTTGGAGCTTCTGCACTTTACTCTCTTTTGCTTTCCCTCATGCAATTGACCTTTGAGAAGGTTCTGAAAAAGGAAACATTTTCTGTTGTTTTGGAAATGCAAATCTATACTTCACTTGTTGCCACTTGTGCTTCCACGATAGGCCTATTTGCAAGTGGTGAATGGCATAGTTTGCACGGAGAAATGAAGAGTTTTCAGAAAGGAGAAGTTGCTTATGTAATGACATTGGTTTGGACAGCAATAGCATGGCAGGTTTGTTCTGTTGGTGTGGTTGGCTTGATTTTCCTAGTGTCTTCTCTCTACTCAAATGTTATCAGTACTGTTTCTTTGGCTATTACTCCTATCGCCGCTGTTATAGTTTTTCATGATAAGATGAATGGGGTGAAGATAATTTCTATGCTTATGGCTTTATGGGGTTTTGCTTCCTACATCTATCAAAATTATCTTGATGATTTAAAGGCAAGACGTGCACAAGCTGGCACTTCTAAGCCTCACAATGAATCTCCATGTTGAAATTATTAGCGAATGCAGGCTTTAGATTTTATTTTTTCTTCGGTCCCATAGAAATTATAAGCTGGTATAGATACGAGGATCTTGGCTATTCTGGCTATTGAATTGTATAATTTTTTTAATAAATGAAAAGGTTAAATGATGTCTCAGTTGAAAAATTATTTGTTGTTGTTTACAAATACTGTTCTGCCTTTTGTGTTAAATTGATATTGGTGATTATTGGAATTCTTGTTATTATATTCAATTGATTTCTTGCTTTACTTTACTTTAATTTCATTATAATAAGATTTTACATCCAATGCCAAATGGTTATAAAAGTTTGACCATAATCCGGTATCCTAATCCGTTATGTATTGATCCCAACCATCTGCTGCATCTTTTCATTTAAATGTGTTTCGTGAAGAGAAACTACCCCTCCTCAGGTATCATAATCCATTATACCAGTTAGAGCTGCAATTGTTGCAGTACTATGGATCCTGTCAAATGAGATCTTAATGTGCATCACAGTAATACTTGATTCTCGATGGGGATTTGTTACAGATTTCTTGCTAAGGAGTTAGGAAAGTTATATTTTCATTTCATTGCTCTTTGGGTGTCACCTTCAGACATATTAGATTTCTTTTATATCATGCCATGGCAGTGACTTTCATTAGACATGTTTCCTTACTTTTCTTCAATTTTTTCTACCGGTAAATGGAGCATACCCGGACTCCCGGTATATATGAACAAAAACAATTGTTAATAATTAAGTAGACAAAATTGCATATGTAGAGGAGTCGGAGATTCATGAAAATGCCAAAATGACCAATACATGTGATGATGTGAAATATAAGTTGTAACATTAGCAAAGTTAATAACTAAGCATAGAAACATTAGTGCCCAATACAACTGTTAAATGGAAAGTAAAATCCAACACATCACACAGCTGATCAGATGGATCATGGCACCACTTACAGCTGCAAATTACAAACACAAACTAGAAGAAAAACTAGTACTAATAACACACTCTCATAATTGTTTGAGTTGGCAGCTTATAAGCATCTTTATTGATCATTTCACTTCATTTGTGGTTGCTTATTTCCAAAAGCATACCACCCCATTGAAAGTCCACCGACTAATGTAACAAGAAGAATGCTAGCAACATTCACTTTTGAACATTCTCCCTAACACGAATTCAAGATATATGAGAGTTATATTTTGTTTTTACGATTTGTTTCATATTGTTGTGCCTGTTAAAGGAGATCATGATGTGCATCACAGGTTTGGGTATGTGATTAACCTCATAAAACAGTACTGCATCACAGGTTCAGGAGTGTGATTAACCTCATAAAACAGTACTTGATCATCAATTTGGAGTTTAATCTGTTGTATACTTTTATGGAAGGAGGTTAATCTGTTCATAGTTTCACTTCATTGCTCTTCACTCCTCAGGTGGCAGCTTCAGAGATGTTTAGCATCCTCCTAGCTCACGCTGTGGGAGTATTAGACATTAGTTTAATTGTTTCCTTTTTTTTTTCCCCTCCTTTTCTTTTGTAGCCAAAACAAGGTTCACCCTACCGTTATATAAGCACAAAAGCAGGTGCAAAGAATTAAGCAGACAAAACTGTAATATGAATACGAATTAAAACTTTAGCAAAGTTAATAATTAAGCACGAAAACCTTGGTACCCAATATACCTATTGTTAAATTGAAAGTAAAATCCTTACGTATCTCAGATGAAATAATGTGCTACATAGAGCCAACTTATTACAAACATAAATTCCAGGATAAACACTGGTATTAAAATCACACACACAGAGCCATACATATATTGGCCGCTTATAGCATCTTTCTTAACATGACTTCATTTGGTGGTTGCTTTTTTTCCAAAAGCATGCCACCCCATGGAAAGTCCACCGACTAATGTAACAAACACATCGATGATTGAGTTAGCTGATTGAAGATGCATCAAAATGGCCAAAAAGATAAGCATAGCTTTCTGCATACTAGTGAATGGTGCACCAACAAGATTCATTACAGCAACAGCGCAAACAAATACCATAAAACCAAACAACCCTAGCAATGATGGCCACGTGGAAAGGCGGTAATTGTGTTCTTTGTGCAGTGGCTGGACCTGGAAAATTGATAATTGGCTGCTCCATATGTTGTAGAAAATACCAAGAGAGACTACAATTGAGACTACTGAAGACGAGAGGCATTGTATGATGTCCTTACGTATGTGCTGACTGTGTTTGTAGGTATAGTCATGCTGAAACTTGGGGTCTCTTGGTACGTTTCCATAAGATCGACGGAGTGCATTGTTATCCAGCTGGGAGAACATGTTTCCTGTACTCAAGGGGGGACCTAGGCATTAGATATTGGTGTGGCTAAATATCATTTATATTGATTTCTTAACATATATCAGACACGACAGTGACATAGATATGTTCCACACTGCTTCTGAATATGAAATGTATACATAATGGGATTAATGAATTAGAATTGCTACATGAGCTTACCTGTCATTGTATATTCTGGTGCCGCATCATAACCTTGAGTGCCCATAACTCTAGTTGAAACATGTGTGTCTTCTCCTCGTGGACCATCTTTTGCCAAGCCAAAATCTGAGAGTTTTGCCTTATAATCCTGGAATATTAAGAATAAATAGCAATGAGTTAGATCCAGAGTTAAATAATTGATAAAAAAATAGAACATTAATTTAATAGAGGATTGTTTGAAGATGGATTAGTGGTACTTACGGAATCTAATAAGATATTTGTTGCTTTGATATCCCTACAGATGACTAGTTTCTTTGCACCATGTAAAAAGGCTAGACCATTTGCAACTCCAACAACATTTTTCAATCTTGTTAACCATAGTAACGATGTTGAATAATATCCTACAATATTCCCCAAAAAATACAAATTAAAGAAAGTTTAATCCTTCAAATCTATGCAAAGTAAAAGATGAAGATGCTAATATTATAACAAATAATGAAATTCTTACTTTTAAATAATTGATTCTCCAAACTTCCTCTCGGTAAATACTCAGTCTATTGTCATCACAACAAAAAGAAAATCATCAGAAACACAATTATTCGAAAGATTTTGAACTATGAAGCACAAACACATACATAAACACCAAACACAACAAAACACATATATGCCAGTAATAATTCATGAAAATTGTGTCGGTGTGTCGTGTCAGACTAAATTTCGATCAGATGGGTTGGTGCTACAAAGATTATGAATATTAAAACACAACCATAAGCAAAATAAAACCTATTAATTAATTTAAATATTATCTTCATTGTGTTTGTCAATAAATTCTCTTATAATTTTGTTGCAAATCGCTAATAATCTGCATATAATCAAAATATATATCTCACAATTTAGCTGATGGGAAGTATCAAGAAATAAACTAGTTAGTTTTCTGTCGGTTAATATCAGCAAAGCTAGTTTATTTTGTATATTAGAATAATAACACAGTTTTCAGTTAGCAGTTAGTTAGGCCTTACTTAGTTCATCACTTGCTATGAAGCACGGACTCCTCTGGGATTAGGCGTGTTGCAGTGTCCAACACGCGTCGGTGTCCGACACTTCTATGACACTCGTACGACACATGTCGGACAAGTGTCTTGAATAAGTTGTTTTCTTCTTCACTTTGACACTACTTGGACTGATGTCCGACACCTATATAACACTTATATGAGCGTGTCGAACAACTCAAACAAATATCTAGATTAATATGTAGGCAGCGGTGTCGGTGTCTTATATTTTTTATATTAGTGGTATCAACGTGTCCGTGTCAGTGTCGTGTCGGATGTCTGTGGCGGAGTCCGTGCTTCAGTGATCACTGGTACCTATATTAATTTATCAATGCATAACAGGAATTTCAGTTCATTGTGATCAATAAGAATAACGTACCAAATGATCATCACTGTAGGAAAGAAAGTCATTGAGTGATGTGAACTTCTTACAATGCAGTTCGTCAAAGGAATGCCTCGCATACCCTTCAACGAACATGGGTTCAATCACAGTCACATGTGCGCTTCTTGAAACATCATTCCCTGTTACTGGTTTGTAATTGCCAGATAATAAGCTTCCCATAACCGCCTATCAGACAAAATTGATAGTAATAAACATAAATTATTTGATCAGAGGAGCAAAGGATTAATTAGTTGGAGAAAAACAATAAGAATGGATGTGAACAAGACAACGTACCAAATCTTCGGAGGTCTTCATTTTGAGGGTCTCAATTCTGTCTTTGAAGGTCTCAAATCTCTTCATTTTGTCTTTGTCGGTCTCAAAAGCGGTTGCAACCCAAGTCATAAATTCCTTCTATTAGGAAGAAAAAAAAGTATTATTTGCCTAGAAATGTATTGTTTACCAGTAATCAGAGCAGAAGAAGAAGACGGTAGACTTAACCGAAGGTGTCTTAGTTTCTTCTACTATCCCTGCAGTGATGTTTTGCTCTACAGATTTGGTTTTACCCTGTTTCTCCATCTTGACCTTTTTAGAGATTGTATTCTCTTAGCTTGTCTTGTGTTGTGCCTTCTCAGAATAGAACTATGGAAATGAGAGGTTAATTAGTGTATGATTGATAATAGCAGAAAATTCCAAAAGCAGTACATACGCGTTAGTTTAGTTGCCGTGTTTTAACTTTCATGGTCCCCTATGCCCTAAGAACATGCATTAGAGTGAACACCCTCAGTTGCAAAAGACGACTATGAACTTTTCTAACGCGTAATTCACTTTGAAAAAAATTAAGTGCAATTTCCGTTTCAAAAGCACCATTTCTTGACACCAATCATTTACGCTTACACTTGTCTTTCACTCACCCTGCGATCAAATGGTAAGTTGTGCAAATAACAAGCAATACATGCTTTCTTAACTTGCTTTGCTTCTATGTTTTTCTATCTATTCAATCTATCTTCTTGTGACTTGACTGGGAGAGAATTTTATTTTACACAACTAGAGTTGTTATTATATATGTAGCCTGTGCATGGACTCACTTAACTTGCTTCTATGGTTTTATTGTCTTAAATTTCCAAAGGAAAGGGGCTCCGGTGGTAATCGGGAGGTTGACGGAGAGGTAAGTAAACTATTACTACTTGTTAACAATCCTTTCATTGTGGAGCAACTATAATTATTTTATATAGCTACCGTAGGAAATCTTACAAGGTTTGTCTGCACTAGTAATCATTAATTTAAAAAGTGTCCCTGATTTTTTAGCGTTAGAGAACTATTGTGAGTACTAAAAGATTATTTAAGCGTCAGAGACTATTTTGACTAACAAAGTAATCAGAAACTGTTTTGAAATTTTGATATATTGAGGGGTTATTGTAACTACTCATTACACATTTAAAGACCAAAGTGACTATTACCCTACTTTTTTTTTTTGTCATTGAGCCCTACCCTTGTAAAAAAAAATTGCAACTCATTCTTATGTTAAATCCATGTTAAATAAAAGAGGTAAAACCAAATGTGTTTCACATAGACCAATTATTACACGCCATGTGACATATTAAAAGACAAAAGTTTCAAAATTAAAATATTTTTTGGTATTTGTCTCTGAACAATATTTTTTTTTTAAATCTTCTAATGATATTATTATGTTTTATTATTATTTTGTTCATTAGTTTTATTAAGAATAATTATAAACAAATAAAAAAAATCTTTTTGAAAGAAGGATTCAGCTTTAACAGGATCACATCATCTTATTTCACTAAATATGATGTCTATGTCAATTGAGCTATGATCACAGATACTATTAAAGAAATTATTAAATTGATGAAATAAGCGGATTAAAAATAAATTTTATATTCTAAAATTTAAAATTAATAATAAAATATCTAAATATAATTATCATTGAGGAGTATAATTTTTCCTATATATTTACTTTTCAAGAGATGATAGTGTATATTTTAACATAAGATGAGAGTAGAGGATAATTTATGATTCTCTCATAGGAGGAAAGTGTAATTTACTCTAAAAATAATTTTCTAATAATAAATAACTTCTGAAATATTTAATAATAACTCAAAATTACAACATGATCCTAATTCTAAATTTACATGTTTAACGGAAGACCACTCTCATGACATATGTTTTACTTTTCCCCCCTTTTTTGTACTATTGTGGTTTCCTACTTGCCAATAAAAATAACTAACAAAACAATGACATAATTAATATCATTGGAAGATTTTAAAAAATAAATAAAGGTTTCATGGAATAATACCAGTACCAAAGTGCAACGATCAATACAAAAAAGTGATGAATGTACGGGGAATAATACCAAAACATTGGAGTATTTTAATTTTGAAAATTTTGACTTTTAGTGTGCCCCATGGCATGGAATAATTGGTCCATGTAATACACCGTTCGTTTTGTTATTTCTAACGTTGACTTAACAGAAGGACCAACCGTAAAAAATTTACAAAGCGAAGGACCAATGTCAAACAAAAAAAAAAGCAAGGACTAATGTCAAAATATGATAAAAGTGCAAGAACCAATAACATTTTAAGCCTATGATTTTTTTAAATGAAAGTACACTATACATGGAATGGTAAGTGTACATTGTTCAAGCTCAAAGGACTCGTGTGTTTTGAATGAAACAGCTTAAACACCGAAAGCATCAAACATTTACGCCCTTTCACTTAAGCTTTTGGAAGAGTTAGTTTATCATCATTACTAGTTCACACTTGCATACATGGCAGCCGTTCAAAAAAAAATAATAACTTGCATATATGGCTGTGACATTTTGGGAGATTTGATTTGTTCTTAATGAATGATGAGTTTGGAATCTTCAAGAGCATATTAGTTATGTCACTACTGAAAATAGATTAAACATAGTTTTGAATGAAATGAGAGGTTAATGAGATCGAAGGTACATTATTACATACCTCTAAATTGATATTGAAGTACAACTGCAATAGTTTGGATGTGTTTATTTCATTGAGCTGGTTATTTATTATAAGTTGATATTTCAAGTATAATTGCAATTAGGTTGTTGGCCGTGGGCTATGTAAAAACATTTCTCGGAGGGTTAATTTGGTGAGTCACCTTTGTCTTAAGTTAACCATCCACTTTTTCCATTCTATAATTGTCCCTAAATCATATATGTTACTTGATTTTATCATTTTTATTGGTCAAATATAATGTAATCTGATATACCAATGTATTACACAACTAGAGTTGTGTTATTATGTAATAAGTTATGCATGCAACTAATGAACTAGACTTATAAAGTTGGATATTAAATAATCATGATATATGGCTGTTATGGACAAGGTTGATCTAAATGGAGATAAGAGGATATCGCTGGCTGAGTTACAACAATACATGAAGGCCAACCATGAGAAGTTATCTGTGGATCTAGAGGCGGTTCTGGCATTTCTAGACGGTGATGGACTGTTGGGGTTTGATGATTTTCTGAGATTTGCGGAAGCTCAAGGGAACATGGAAGAGAAAGGGCAAGGCGTTAAAGAGGCTTTTGAAATGAATGAGACGAATGGAATTGGTTTCACCACTCCTGGAAGTTTTAGGGGAAAAGATAATTATGTGGATCCTAAGGTGAGTCTATCTGATCAGTACCAGGCATATTAATTATTAATGTAATGATCTGATTTCGAAATGTTTTTTTATTAATGCTTACAGGTTTCCTTTCCACCAAGTGACGAAAAACTTGAGACACGGGCCAAAAAGCTTGAGATCAGTATCTGTCGCATGTTTGCTGGGATGTTCAACTTGCTCTTCTATGTATGTACCAATTGCTAGCTTGATATGTTGAATAATGTATATCTCCAATGTCTTAATTATCATGAAACTGTACAATATTGATTTTATTTCTTGCTCCTCTTCAGGTAAATGGAGAAACCAACGATGTTCTTCCTGTATCCTCGAACAATTTACCAGATGCCCTAGTCGAACAAAAAACTTTCACCTTGAAGAATTTTTTTAGTAGTGTGCTTGCCATTTCGCCACACGAACATGGGTTTCTACTGACACTATTTGGTTACTTCCTCAGTTACTTCACAAAAAACTCTACCACTCCATTTGATCAGTCCCAATCTGAAATAACCACAAACAATACACCACACTCACTAGTAGGCTTCCGTGAAGCAATTTTTGGTTACTCACCAGAAATTGCGCACATCACCGCATTCATGATATGCTACCTTATAAGTTGGATTCTAGTTGTGCCACTAGCACTTAGACTGCGACTTTTTCTAATACCACTCTTGTTTTATGTACCATTCCTCTACTTCCCGGACCTGTTACGCAAGGCATCAGCCTTACGTGTTCATGTGGCTTGCGGTGGCTCATTCAACCAGCTGCCTCTTATTGCGTTTGTAACTTCAGTGGCTTTTGGCATTACCCTTGTTTTTGTCTTGGTGACATTGCTTGTTCTTTATGTCAGGTTATTCCATGGAAAAACACCAACAAGAAGTACTCAAGATGAGGTTATCCTGGATGAGGATTATTTGAATGCAGATGTCTTCGTTTAAGCATGGTGTAATTATATAGGATACTTCAAGGTTGATTTATTTGTTTTTAAATAATGATAAAAAAAAAAACGATTATGTGTGCAGTGCTACATGATGCTTGAATGCCGAGTTCTTTCACAATAGTTTTTGTCGGTAGACCCTAGATAGACGAAATGACAATGGTAATTGAAAATTCACACACATAAATAGAGAAGTTGGGGTTCGAATCCCGATTACACCTTTCGACCAAACAAATATTTCAACATGTTTATCCAATGAGCTAGAACTTGTGGAAAATAACCACTACACCATTGAGATATCTAACATATCATCAGCTAAACAAAACTTTTTTTTAGAGGATTAGCTAAACAAACCGGATGACCATATACTATTAGCTAAACAAAAAATTTTAAAAAAATTTATGCAAGAAATTGACCACAGGGACAATTTCATAGTTTGCATCAGATTCATAGTTTAGCTAAACAATAAATAAGAATGAACACAACAACAACAATAAATCATATTAATGGTCCAACTTGAGGCTCCAAGGTTAACCTTGGCATACCCTTCTTAATCCTTTGTTTACAAATTTTGAATTTTTGAAATTTTAAAATTTGAATATTTAAATTCAAATGTCATGTTTCCCTCATGTATCCATTTTGTGCGAATAGGCTTTTTCGTCCTTCAATTTGCACGCACCGGTCAACTTCATCCCCAAATTAATCCCAAGTCAATACGTCCCTGAATTCTATAATGTTCAATGCTTGATATTTCTCAACAACAACATGGGATTTTACTAATGTTATTCGGTAGCATCCTAAGTTACCTTGCAAAAAACTCTACCACTCCATTTGAATTTCAAGTTGGAAAAACCACAAACATGCCAGAGTCACTAATAAACTTAGAGGAAGCAATGCCTTCTCACCAGAAGAGGCACAAATCATCATGTTCATGATATGCTATGTTATGACTTGGATGCTGGTTTTAACACTACTACCCAGAGTGCAGATATTCCGGAGCTGGTACACACGTCTACGGCTTCAGGGTTTCACGTGGCTTGCAGCTCACTCAAGCTACCTCTGATTGGGTTTGCAACTTTAGGGGCTGTTGGACTTTCCCTTGTTTGCGGGTTAGTGACATTGCTAATAGTTTACTTGAGCTGGAGGTTCATATATAAAGAGAAACCAACCAGAGGTAAAGATATTGAGGTTAACTTGGATGATTTGTCGGCTGAATATCTCAGTTTAGACTCTTGTAAACTCCTTTTCACCAGGCATTAAACAACTAAAGTGAAGATCTCGCTTTAGTATTTTGTGCATTTGTATGTAGGAATTGAATGAAAGAATATATTTTTTCTTCCACTTGCTTCAAGTTCCCTAATTCCTTCTTCCAAATCGTCATAAAAGTTTGACCATAAAACAACTCACTAAATTTTTTAACAAGAACTTATAAGGAAAATTAAAAATAATCACATGCCTTTTTGTGTAGAGAAGCAACCCCTAATAGGGTGTAGTAATCCATTAAAATTGTTTCAACCATCCATGAATGAGTGCATCTTTTCATTGGATGAATAGATACAAAGATTTGCGGAACAATATTTCCATTAGGGAAACGCACAAAGAGATACACCACACCCTATGGAGCATGAAAAATTGTATTTACACATCATTCTGTAGAAGTTAACGCACGGGCACTGGACTTGAGTGTTTGATTGCTTGTTTCATTATAAATTCAATAAAATTGGTCACTGGATTCCTATTGGACTTGTCAAAGGAGATCTTAGTGTGCAATGTGCACCCCAAGTTCAGTAATGTGATTAATCTCGTAAAAAAAGCACTTGACCGCAATTGGGAGTTTGATGTGGATGGTATTTACTATGTAGCTTGTATATGTATGCACTCACCCGCTGCACTCATAGCAATCTCCAATATTATAATCATCCAATCATATATTTGCAAATTATTATTAAAGTTTGACTATAAGAGTAGACATAATAAATTTCTTCACAAGAAATTATAAAAGTTTTGCAATAATCTTGCTTTTTGGTGAAGAGAACTAACCCCTCAAAGTATCATAATCCATTATGTATTGTCTCAACTCAACCATGTGAATCTTTTCATTCAAATGCCTTTGGGTGAATATATACAAAGATTAATGAAAGAATGCATCAATTAGCGAAAGTCACAAAGAGGAAGACCCTTTGAAACATTTTTTTTTGAAGGAAGGAAGACCCCTTTGAAACATGAAACATTGTGTTTATGCATAATTCTGCTAATGTCGGGATCTGGACATGGGAGCCTGAGCGCTGATTTCTTGAATTTTGACAGCACACTGAGTGTTACATCAGCGGCCCCGATCCATATGAATATGAATTAAAACATTAGCGAAATTAATAATTTAGCACAGAAACTATGGTAACCAATACAACTATTACATGGAAAAGTAAAATCCAAAACAAAATATCAAACCTCAGATGGAATGAAGTACTACTTAGAGCTGCAAGTTACAAACACAAACTAGAAAAAACAGTGGTATTGAAAACACAGAGACATAAATATATGTTTATGTTGGCAACTTATTAGCATATTTATTCATATCACTTCATTTGGTTTCTCCAAAAGCATACCACCCCATGAAAAGTCCACCAACTAATGTAACAAGCACTTCGATGATTGAGTTAGCTGATTGAAGATGCATCAAAATAGCCCAGAATATTAGCATAGCTTTCTGCATACCAGTGAATGGTGCACCAACCAGAATCATTACAGCAACAGCACAAATAAACACCATAAAACCAAACAACCCAAGCAAGGACGGCCATATGGAAAGGAGGCCATCGTGTTCTTTGCGCAGCAGCGGGGCATTGATAATTGGTAACTGATTGTTCCATATGTTGTAGAAAATACCGAGAAAGACGATGGTTGAGATTACAGAAGATGAGAATCGTCGTACAATTTCCTTACGTCTGTGCTGATTGTATTTGTAGGTATAGTCGTGCTTGAACATCAGATGTCTTGGTATGTTTGTATGAGAGCAATGCAGTTTTGAAGGTTCTTTGGCCCGCCTGTCCAAACCAAAGCCAAGATCAACACAATGTTCACATGATTCATTGTTATCCAGTTGGGAGGAGTTGTTTCCTGTAATGCTCCTTTGCTTCTCTTTCTTTGCCAAAGTAAATAGGAGCCTACGCTCATGGAGGGCTGTGAAATCACTCTGCACAGCATAAAACAACCAGAGATGAATTTTGATAGTAATCACTATTAAACGAGAAACGTTAGAAAAGAAACCATAATTAAAATTATAAAAACATGTGCATATTTTATAGTAATTTCAAAATATATTGCATACTGATGACATGTTGTCATTACGTAACTTTTAAGACTTATTTTGATAATTTGATAGAGTTCTGAAGCAATATGAAGTGTCTAGGAGTGTTAAAAGCAAGAAATTTGGAAGAACTAAAGGCAACAAATCGTGTCACGATTTTCATTACCGTGACGCGATTTCATTGGCAGAGAGTGGTGTTTTTGAGCTGCTGAAATCGTGACACAATTTCTAGTAGCGCGCCACGAATTTGAAGAAAGATCTGGAAGGATTCTAGGGTTTTGAAGCAATCATGGTGCGATTTTTCACTACCGTGACGTGATTTTGGGCGCAGTCAAACTTGCCTATTTAAGCTGAAGTCAGTTCCAAACATAAGGGTTACGATTTTGGAGAGCAAAAGTGCAACTTTCAGACCTGAAGACTGCTAGAAAGGCGATTTCATCCTCCTTTACTCAGTTCATGTATGTTTTAATTATTTCATTGATTATGCTATTTGTAAACTCGATTATGAGTAGTTAAATCTCTCAGAGATTAGGTCCGAGATGAATCTGTGTAACCCTAATTGATCCATGTTGCTGTGAAACTCTATTTATTATGAATGACAATCTAGTTTTTATTCAATTCAATTGTTACTAATGCTTTTTATATCCTGATCAAATATAAATATAGTGAGAATGAATGACTACTGACCATAGCTTTCTACTTAAACCTAATTGAATTGTTCTAATAAACAGTGTTAGTCTAGGAATGGATAATCGTTTGTTAGTGATATTAGGTTAACATGTTTAAACCTTCAAAGATTGTTAGACCACCTAAGGGATTAGGGGCTATAGTTTAAGAAGAGGGTTCTAACTCAAGGGATTGATTAGGACTATTTTGTTAACTATCATGAAACTAGAGAATCATTCATAAGAATAGGTGCAGTATACCAATTAGGGAAACATTATAGGATTCAACAGACCTGATCTCATCTCTCTCCATATTTTCTTAATCAATCTTTATTTTCTGTTACTTGATTTCATAAAATCAAACCAAATCAACTGCCTAGTGGCAAAACAAAACAACATTTATACATCCTATTTAATAACATACTAGAATTGTTGAGATTAAAAACAGTCCTTGTGGAAAAGATAATTTTTACTACTTCGATAGTTTTTGGTACACTTGCCAAATATTTATCACATACCTCTTCAAAAAAAAAATTTACATACTACTACCTCCATCCCCCTCTCAAAAACAACAACAAAAAATAAATTACTCCATCCCTTTTATAATGAATATCCTATTTGCAAAAAGAAATGTCCCACAATGGATGACCCCTTTCAATGTAAAATTAATTAATTAATTCAAATTGTACATATAATATAATAAATATTTTTTATCTATAATAAATATTATTTTTATCACTCTCAATTAAATAACTCCCGACTTCAAATTAGGTTTAATGTATTTTTAATTTTATCCAATCAATTCAAATAGACTAAATACATAAGAACAAGATAATCAACACATACAGAAAACCCATAACTCAACCACACCAAAAAAAAACATAAAAAAAAAAAAAACTCATATCTAAAATTTCTTGAAAGCACAAATCTGCTGGTGTCTTTATTTATTGTATTTTATTGTCGATGATGAACGTGGTGGTTTTTCTTTTATATTTGAGCATGAATTTAAGATTTTTTGAAAGCACATGTATGTTATCGATGCCATGGCTATTGTAATTAGGGGTGGACATAGTTCATTTCGGGATGAAAACTGAACCGAACTGAACTGAATTGTTTGCTAAATTTAAAATAACTGAACTAAACTGTTTGCATTTCGAACTGAACTGTTTCAAACCGAACTGAACTGTTCCGAACTGAACTGAACTGTATTTTTAATACCTTTGAAAAAAATATGAAAAAAACAAATGAAATTGAATTTTACTTACCGAACTGAACTGAACTGTTTCGAATCGAATTGAACTGTTTTGAACTGAACTGAACTGTTTCAGTTCAGTTTCAGAACTGTTAGTAATGGTTCAGTTTTTTTTTGGTTCAGTTCAGTTCAATTTTTGGTTTTTTTGCCCACCCCTAGTTGTTATAATAACTTTACTTCCCAATATTAATGATGAATTTTACTTTTCCCATGTCTAATTATTTAAAATTGGTTTTCATTTTGGAACCTATTACAATCGTAGAATGGAAAGGGATTTTTATGCACAAGAAAGGGATTGAGAGACCAATTTCATGTTAAACTGCAAAATTCAAATTGAAAACCAGTGGGGAAAGATCATTGAGGTTGAAGGGGTTGTTTGATGAGGTGGGTTGTTGACTTGTGTTTGATGGTGGAGAAATGAGAGAGATGATGATAGTGAGGTTGAAGACGGAGTGGGGAAAGATATAGTGTGTACAGACTATCATAAGATCAGTGATGCTCTTTAATTTGATGGTCAAAATTAACTTTTCTATGGTGGGAAACTCTTTTTCCATTTCCCATGTTAAATGCCACCGTAGAAAATATATTTTTTAACCATTGGATCAAAGAAACACCATAGTATTATCATAGTCTCTCAACATTATATTATTTTTACATTATCTTCCATCATCCTTCTCTCCATGTGTCTACTAGGGGTGTGCATGGAAACCATATCATTAAAACCAATCCATTTAAATGGTTCTAGTTTGCTAACCAAACCATTTTTCCATAAAAACTGGGATATTTTACTTCATACCCCAACACTTATACCTCTACCCCTACAAATAATAAAAATTACCAATTTTAACCTTTTCAAAATTTCAACCATTCACCCTATAAACTTTCTGAAAATTGACAACACCCATACAATTTTTCTTTATCACCACTAGAGAGATTGATGATAGACAAAATCACAATTTTTTAAGATGAAACAACAACCATGACTTTAGTGCTCAAAAAACAAGAGTAGAAATTTGTTATAAAAAATAAAATCAAAACAAACCGGTAATCTAAAGGAAGATGAGAGATTAGGATTTTAAACCAATAAAAATTCAATTCAATTTATTGTTTTCCTGTCAGCAACGATTCAAGGATTGTGATCACTTACATGGCCAATTATTGATTTTTTTGGGAGAAAAAAAAATTAGTTTTGTTTTTCTTAATTTGAATTGGGATCTTGGTGGTGACTATGGTAAAAGAAGGGGGTGATTCATGCTAAAATTTGATAATTTAAGATGATCCTTCAAAACTTGATTTACCTAATTTGATACTCATGCATTCTAATTCTAACGAGATTCTCTTGTGTTAATTTCCAAAAGCATAGTGCTATGTCATTTTGGTATTGTGTAGGGTTTCTATTGCTTAATCAATTGGTTAAACTCGGTTAGGTATTTCCAAAACTTTGATCTATGATTTTCGAAATTAATACACATATGTGATGTTTTTGTTCTTAGAATGGAGGAAATGAGTTTCAATTGAGGAGAAAAGATAGTAAAAAATTGAGAAAGAGAAAAACAAGAAAAGTTGAATGAGGGGTGAGTGGGTGTGATTTTGAAAAAGGTTAAAATTGAAATTTTCAATGGTTTGTAGGGTTAGAAGTATATAGTTGTTGGGGTATAGGGTATAATTTCCTAAAAACTGGTTCTAGCAGTGAATTACAATCCGGTTTAAAACCGGTTCGACCTGGTTTGGATTTAAAAACCGGTTTACAAACAGATTGGCCACTAAATCCGGTTTAATTTTTAGCTCAGTTGCAAAATCGTAAGCAAGCAAAGAACAATTCAAGCTAGGTTCGGAAGCGCGTAAGATGCCCACCAACAACAACAACAACAACCCATTAGTTTCTGTACTGCAATAGCACCACCATGTTTATAAATTTTGCTGACATCCTCAATGAAACAACAAGCATCAAATTGATAGTGATGTGCGATTGTGTCATACAAGACAGTTGGAAGAGTTGTCTTTCCTACGCCATGCATCCCCATGTTCCAAAAACTCGGCAACCATCATCATTTAAACTTAGTTTTAAAAGATCTTCTAATGCTTCGACTCGAGTTCTATTCCAAAAAGGTCATCAGCAGAACAGAACCTGAGAATATATGACCCAACATTTCTATTGCCGCCTTGACAACACTTTCGATCACTTTAAATTCTGGCCTGATGGAGACGTGAAACAGAAAAATAGCTAAATAATTATTATTAACCGATGAAAATAAGGAGAAAACTTGAATAATCTGTTGTTGTTGTAGGTGGTGGTGGTGGTTTGTGGTACACTTAGTGAGGTGGGATGCTTGTTTGATGGTGGTGGTGGTGGGTTGGTGGGGATGAAGGAGAGAGATGGTGGTGGAAGATAGTGACAAAAAAATAGTCATGAGAGTGTATGATAAGATTGTGTTCTTTACTTGATCTAATGGTTGAAACTTACTTTCGGAATTCTTTTACTCACCCACCGTAAATGCCACCGAGAAACTACTTGTTCCAGATGCAATGGTAACAATCATTAGATATAAAGGATTTGATACCTGAGATCATGCACAACTAGCAGAATTTACAATGTAAGAGTTTTAGACAAATTTACGTAATATTGTCAATCAGAAAATTTGAGGGTCTGATTTAATAGATATAATGATAATAGAAGATTTTGCATTTATGGAATCATTACTTGACGATGATACTTTTCTTTGTTTCCAGAATCATTAATAATTTGCTCATTTCCAAGTTTAGGGAAGTATTAAGAATAAAGCTAGTTACTATCAACAAAGCAGTAGGTAGTTTATTTGTTAGAATAAAACAGTTTTCAGTTAGCAGTAGGTAGGTCTCCATAATTCGTTAGTTGTAACAATATAATTGATAGTTTATCAATAATCAGAAAGTTAATGGTAAAAGTAATGGATACGAATAAGGTAACATACCGGATGATCTTGATTGTGACAAGAATGGAAATAAGGAAAGCCTGTGGTGACATGAAGAGGATAAAGTTGACGGAAAGGTTGAAAGGACTTCATAATGATAAGCCATTCATCTTCATCAGCTAAGTAAAATGGAATAAGATCCGTCAGGCTCATCCTGAGTGTAAAAGATGAAACTGAAATTGAGCTAGATCAACTCAAGTGGATGGATGTTCTAACTTGTGACTGAAAACAAAACTAAAAATTAAGAGTTAGTAGTTATGGTCTTAATTTCCATGCCAACAGAAAATTAAGTTAATGTGAAACGAATATCGCATAGAGATTAAATCAAAACTAAAAGACAGGTGAAGATACTTACGAGGTGAAGGAAATTTCTAGGTGAATATTTATTTGATATATTCTTTGTCGAGTGAGAGTCCGAAGTTGAATGAATGCAACAACATTTCTTTATTTTACAAGACCTTGAAAAAACAGTCTTTCAACACGGTAAGGCGTGAGAATCAATTTTGGTTTTGGAATTTTCTGCTCATCATTTACCTCTTTCTTGTATTGTGAATGAATCATACAATAATTAACCTCTCTATCCAGTTTTGCACTGTTCTGTTCTGAAATCTAAAAAGGTACAAAACAACACAAGATAAGAGAAAAGGTCAATCTCTAAGAAGCCAACATGAAGAGACAGTATACAATGAAATTGGTAGAGGCAATACGAAACATCACTGAAGAAAAAACATTGCCTGCAGCCTCATCAGATGCTGCAGGGATAGTAGAAGAAGCTGCTGCTAAAACGACACCTCCGGTTGAGTCCTTTCACCCTGTTCTTGTACTCTTACTGATTGGTATACTTGAAGGCAAATAAATATAATTAATGTTTATTAGTATCAATTTAATTTGTCTAATAGGTTGTTACAGAAAGCTCATTTCCCAAATACAAACTAGCGCCATTATTGAGGGAGGCTGCTCTTGATGCTTCTGTGCCTGGTGGAATCATTGAATCTCAAGCACCTCATAAGGTTTGTGTAACACTTTTGGTTCTTAGGCTTTTAATTGTTTATTAGTACACATTACAATCATAACACCAATTGGAATTGTACAATATTAAGGGATCGAGTATGATTATTTGATTGTGACTTCTATTTAGACACAAGATTACACATTACAGCATGCTTTTCAAATTCAAAAGTTTGAATATATTGTTAAATAAGTAAGTGAAACTTCAGGATAGTTTCTTGAAACACCAATAAGTGAAGCTATATAAATTAGAGCAATCTTAATATCTTTAGATTCTTCAAGTAATCAATTACTTGTTTTGAATGTCTCTTGATTTTTGTTTCGTAAAGACCTACAAGAATAGTATAGAAATGGCTTATGACAAAGTCTACAATCTTCATATATATCGAACATGTCTCTGATCATCCCTCGTCTATGCATGTCCTTTTCTTGCTGATGTTGATGCTAGCTCCGTGCAATTCAAAAAATCATGAAGACACCCTATCTGGTAAGTGATGAAAAACTTTGACTTGATTGGGAGAGGTTTTTATTTTACACAACTACAGTTATAAAGTTGGATATTAACCGTGATGTGGTTGTTATAAACCAAAGACGAGCCCATATTACAAAGGCTTAGTTGAAAATGGAGATGGGAAGATATCGCTGGCTGAGTCACCACAATGCTTGGATGCAAAGGCGGCAGGGGCATTTATAGACACGGACGGTGATGGACTGTTGGCGTTTGATGATTTTGTGAAACTTATGCATGGAAAGAACAAGGAAAATAAAGTGAATGGCTTTAAAGGTGCTTTTGAATTCTATGAGATGGATGATTTGGTTTCGCAGGCTCCTAAAGTGAGTCATCTTTGTCTTTCACAATTCAGTGTTATAATATAGGCTGTTTATGTTATTAGATTCTATCATTTGAGTTTTTTCAAATAAGTTAAGATAAAATGAAAATTGTATCATAATCTTTTTTAAAAATTGGTAAAATATATTCCATTTGTATTTCAATATCTGATAGCATTCTTTTTCATCTTTAGTTTAGAACAAAATGGATAATATGAAACTTGATAAAATGGATAATGTCTGATAGCATCTTTAGTTTAGAGCAATCTTAATATCTTTAGATTCTTCACGTAATCAATTACTTGCTTTAAATGTCTCTAGATTTTTGTTTGGTAAAGATAAAAATGGCTTATGACAAAGTCTACAAACTTCATATATATCCAAAATGTCTCTGATCATCTCTCAATGTATGTCCTTTTCTTGCTGATGTTGATGCTAGCTCCGTGCAATTCAAAAATATGGGGAGAAACCACGTCTGGTAAGTGATGAAAAACTTTGACTTGATGGGGAGGTTTTTATTTTACACAACTACAGTTATGAAGTTGGATATTAATCGTGATATGGTTGTTATAGAGAAAGGTGAGCCCATTTGAACATTTATTCAAAGCCTTTGATGAAAATGGAGATGGGAAGATATCGCCGGCTGAATTACGACAATGCTTCTTGGATGCAGAGGCGGCAGGGGCTTTTATAGACACGGACGATGATGGACTGTTGGCGTTTGATGATTTTGTGAAACTTGTGCATGGAAGGAACGAGGAAAATAAAGTGAATGGCTTTAAAGGTGCTTTTGAATTGTATGATATGGATCATTTGGTTTCGCAGGATCCTAAAGTGAGTCATCTTTGTCTTTCACAATCCAGTGTTCTTATAATATAGGCCGTTTATGTTATTAGATTCTATCATTTGAGTTTTTTCATATAAAATAAGATAAAATGAAAATTGGTTCATAATTTTTTTTAAAAATTGATCAAATGTATTCCATTTGTAATTTCAATATCTGATAGCATTCTTTTTCATCTTTACTTTAGAACAAAATGGATAACATGAAACTTGATAAAACGCATTCCATTTGGAATAACATTAATTATCGTATTTCTCGCTCTTCTTCAGGCAAGTCGGAGAACTGATCGACTTCCTGTGTCCCGGAGGGATTTGAAAAACATCACACTCCAACAAAAATATTTGAACTGCACCGCAATTGGGAGGATGCTTGATGTTTCTCCACAGCATCATGGGATTTTACTAATGTTATTTGGTAGCATCCTAAGTTACCTTGCAAAAACATCTACCACTCCATTTGAATTTCAAGTTGGAAAAACCAAAAGCACACCAGAGTCACTATTAAGCTTTCATGAAGCATTTTATGGTTTCATCCCAGAAATAGCACATATCACAGTGTTCATGATATGCTATATTCTGACTTGGAGGCTGGTTTTGCCACTTCAACCTGGAGTGCAGATATTTCTTGTGCTGCTATTGATTTCTGCACCACTCTTTTATTTCCCCGACCTGATACGCAAGGCTTCAACTTTAGGGGTTGATGTCTCTTGCGGCAGCTCATTCAAATTGCCTCTCATTGGCTTTACCTGTATAGCGGCTTTTGGCATTACCCTTGCTTTCGGATTACTGACATTGTTAGTGGTTTACTTGAACAGAAGATTCATACATGGAAGGAAATCAACAAGAGGTCAAGATATCGAGGTCAACTCGAATGATTTGATCAATGTTTGAGTAACATGTAGAGAAAATGTCTTTTGACATCAAAGTTTAGATGTTGAATCCTTTGTTTTTTTTAGTTTCTGCTTGTATTTCTTAAGAGAGGTGCTATTTATCTCTAAAGAAAAATCATGAAGGTATCACGAATGGTTTGTAACTGTGAGATATGGGATTTATTGGAGTAAATGGGTGTGGTTTACAAATAAAGAGGTGGAGGAGGATCGATATATAGTCAATTGCAGTCGTGATTTTGTCGTGATAACATTTTTGGGGACAGGTAGCATTTTCTATTTACTAAATGTGTGTAATTAAGAACATCTGCATGATGAATATTAAAAGAAATATGCTGTATACAGCGAATTCAAAACACGCGAAAGCATCCGACTGTGTATTCCATCCCATCTTTATTTTGACTTCCGCCTTTTTTCCACCAACAAACTTTAAATACCGCTAAACTCTAATTTGTGATTGGCTAAATTTTCTTTGGTGATCCTTTCGCTATAATTTTCTTACTAGATATAGCAAAGCTTACATTCCCTCAAAAAAAAAAAAAGCAAAGCTTACATTACAAAGTTGATCACATAATGACATTTTTCATTTTAAGTCATTTTTTTAAGTCAATTTATATACGTACACCCTTCGCTCACTATTATAAGCAAAAATTCACTTTTTATATTCATTAAGGCCACCAACTACAACACAGATTCACTTTTTAAAATACAACAACACATCACATAGCTGATGAGGCAGAGCTGCAAATTACAAACACAGGTTCTAGAAGAAATACTGGTATTGAAAACATACACGCAAAGACACATTCATATAATTGTTTGAGTTGGCAGCTTATTAGCATCTTTATTCATCTCACTTTATTTGGTGGTTGCTTTTTTCCAAAAGTATACCAATGCATGAAGAGGCCACCAACTAATGGAACAAACACTTCACCGATTAAGTTACCTGATTGAAGATGCATCAAAATGACCCAAAAGATAAGCATAGCGTTCTGCATACAAGGGAATGCTGCACAGAAACAGCAAGGACGGCCATATGGAAATGCGTTATCATCATGTTATTTGTGCAGTGACCGGACATATTGTACCAGTGTCATTCCATATGTTGTAGAAAATCCCAAGAAAGATAATGGTTGAGACTACAAATGGCAAGAGACATTGTATAATTTCCTTGTGTATATGCCGACTGTAAGTATAGCCATGCTGAAACTCTGGGTCTCTTGGTACGTACGTATTGTACCAATGCAGTTCCAAAGTCATTTTGCGCCGCCAAACCAAAGCCAGGAGCAACACATGATTCATTGTTATCCAGCTGAGAGGACCTGTTTCCTGTAATGCTCAATTGCTTCATTTTCTTCAAGCAAGTACTTAGGATCCTACTTCCAAGGAATGATGTAAAATGGTTTGGAGGATCTGTTAGCTTTAGATTAAAGTTCTTCTTCAGTCCCATAGAAATGGAAATGGTGAGCTGGTATAGTTATGAAGCTCTTGGCCATTCTACATAAGAGCGCCAGGTGCTGGACCTGGAAGAGCTGCAATTCCAATGACCAATCCCAATATTTAGTCATTTAAACTCGGTGTTGGCTTCTGAGTTCTTTCATATATGAATTTTGAAAATCCCCACCAGAAGTTTAAGATATGAGAGTTATTGTTTTTTTGTTTTGTTGCATACTATTGAGCTCTTCAAAGTAGATCTTAATGTGCATCACAGGTTTGGTAATGTGATTAATGTCATAAAATAGTACTCCTTGGTTAGGGGTTTGATTTTTAGCATACTTCTAGGGAAGGGGATTTGGTGTGGACTTCTTGGGAAAGTTGGGAGTTAGGAGATTTGGTCATATATATAATAAGCCTTATGGAATATCTTCATGAAAATGTGAAATAAACCAATCCATATGAATGTGAATTAAAACATTAGCAGAGTTAATAAAATTTTTTGACGCCACCAGAGTTAATAATTAAGCATAGAAACTTTGGTACCAAATACAACTATTAAATAGAAAATAAAATTCAGCAACAAAATATCACAACTTATTTAAAAAAGCACGGCTCTGAAGGAATAAGGTACTGCTTAGAGCTAGTTACAAACACAAACTAGAATAAACACTGGTATTTTTTTTTGAAGAAAGAATAAACACTGGTATTAAAAACACACATAGAGGCATAGATATATGTTTAAGTTTGCAGTTCAGCATCTTTATTTATATCACTTCATTTGGTGGCTGCCAAAAGAATACCACCCCATGGAAAGTCCGCCAACTAATGTAACAAACACTTCGATGATTGAGTTAGCTGATTGAAGATGCATCAGAATGGCCAAAAAGATAAGCATAGCTTTCTGCATACTGGTAAATGGTGCACCAACAAGAATCATTACAGCAACAGCACAAACAAACATCATAAAACCGAACAACCCAAGCAAGGATGACCATACAGAAAGGCGGCCATCGTGTTCTTTGTGAAGTGACGGGACATGGATAATTGATAACTGGCTGTTCCATATGTTGTAGAAAATACCAAGAAAGACAATGGTTGAGACTACAAAAGATGAGAGACGTTGCACGATTTCCTTATGCATGTGCTGGTTGTATTCATATATGTAGTCATGCTTAAACTCGGGGTCTCTTGATATGTTTCTATTAGACCAATGCAGTTCATTGTTATCCATCTGTGAGAACATGCTTCCTGTAATGCTCCTTTGATTGTCCTTTTTTACCCAATTGATTGGAAGCCTACTTCCAGGGAATGCTGTAAAATGGTTTTGTGGGCACTCTCCAAAACTACACTGAAAATCACTCTGCAGTGCATGAAATGAAACAACATATAAATAGTAGTAGTAATAAATCACATAAAGTAACAAACTTATCAACTTACCCAGATACTTGAAAGGTTCCGCTGACGAACATATTTGTAGCATGATAATATTTCAGCTATATCAAACCAAAACTGTTTTTTAGTTTTCTTTTCAGCATGCTTGCTCCTTATATATTGAGCTAATCTTCGTTTTGCTTCAGCAACGGGATTCTTCTCATCAAACTCGCGTAGGAGGCGGGTTAAACGAGAATATGATGCCTATCAATTATATGAATATGATAACATGTACTTCGCGTGGTCAAATAAAAATAACCAATACAAAAGGAACCTCCGTAGTCTAAGCTTAGCTACCTAAAATGTCCATCGACGGGACCAGAGAGCTTAATCAAAATACATACATCTTACAAAAGAAAAAGATAATAATCTGATTGCTACAACTGTATATATTAAGTTGAGTATTGATTAATCGTGATATATATGGTTGTTATATATGGACTAGATAAGCCAATATGAACGTCTGTTCAATAAATTTGATGAAAATGGAGATGGGAAGATATCACCGGCTGAGTTACGACAATGTGTGGAGGCCATCGGTGTGAATTTATCTGCAGAGGAGGCAGTGGCAATTCTAGATACGAACGGTGATGGACTGTTGGCGTTTGATGATTTTGTGAGGTTTGTGGAAAGATGGAACGAGGAAGATAAACAGAATGACTTAAAAGAGGCTTTTCAAATGTATGATGAGATGGTTCATGATTATGTTTTTAAGGTGAGTCGTCTTATTATAAGTAAAATACTCATTAAGAATACTTGTTAAACAATCAAATAAAGTAATAATGTCTGATAGCATTTCTTTTTTTTTTCATCTTTACTTTGGAAGAATGGGATGGAACCAAATTTTCGCTTTTGTTCTATACATTGCAATCTAAACAACAATTACAGTGTAATTTTATTTTGTTTGACTAGTTATAAATTGATATTTCAAACTAAGGATTTCATCGAGGCTGGCAGGGGTGGAGAGTACGTACTACTCCTCTTTCCATCCTCGTCAATCAAAATACTCCCCACCCAAGTTCTCCGCCTTGGAATCATTTCCCTCCTCGGTTTCCATGGAAATACCCACTTATTGATCCAAATGGACATTTCTATTTGAAACATAACTGCAATAATTAGATTTTGTGGTTCTTGCAAATACAGTTCTTTGGAAATCGGGATGCACGTCGATGGATTATGAGAAATTATAAGTCTGCGCTTGTTTGGAGCAATCTTAAGGTGAGCCATATTTTTCTTTAGCTTTCTACTCTACTCATATTTTGTTACTAGATTCTATCATTGTTTTTTTTCTAAATAATCAGATGGTTAACATAAGAAGAGAAAAAATTAAAGCATTCATCGTAAAAAATTGATGGTATTTCTTGCTCTTCTTCAGGCAAATCGAGCACCTAATCAGCTTCCTATATCCCGGAATGATTTGAAAAACTCCTTACACCATAAGCCTTTTCTATGTTTTGCACTTGGGAGTATACTTGACATTTCTCCACAACAACATGGGATTTTGCTGATGTTATTCGGTAGCATCTTAAGTTACCTTGCAAAAAACTCTACTAGTACTCCATTTGAATTCCGAGTTGGAAAGACCACAGACACACCACAATCACTTATAAGCTTGGATGAAGCATTTTATGCTTTCATGCCAGAAATGGCACATATCACTATGTTCATAATAAGCTATATTATGACTTGGATGTTGGTTTTGCCACTACGACCAGGAGTGCAGATGTTTTTGGTGCTACTATTGATTTCAGCACCACTTTTCTATTTTCCCGAGTTGGTCCGTAAGGCTTCAACTTCAGGGGTTATTGTGACTTGCAGCGGCTTATTTAAGCTACCTCTCATTGGGTTTACTACTTTGGCTGCTTTTGGCATTACCCTTATTTTTGGGTTAATGGCATTGCTAGTGGTTTACTTGAACAAGAGATTCATACATGGGACACCAACAAGAGGTCAAGATATTGAAGTTACCGATGGGTTGTTGTCTGTGATATCGAATGTTTGATTGACCATATTATAGTCTTTTGACATCAAATGTTTGATGTTGATGAGTACATTTGTCTTTGGTTTGTTTGTGTGCAAAAACATTTCTAATAGAGAGAAAACAAGTAACCCGTATTAGCTAGGTTGCATAGTGAATATTAAAAAGTTGACTACATAGTGACATGTATCATCTTTAAGCAACTCTTAATCAATTTATACTTCCGTATGTTAATTCTTGAATTTGAACTTCAATTGTCTTAAACTATTCGTCTTTAGAATAAGGCAATTTGTTTAGATTTTACTCTAGAAGTAAAAAATCAGACACCCACCAAACAACGCATATTTTTGTACCTAAATATTTGCACTCATTTATCCTGTAAATGCTAGTTGGTAGCTTCATGGATATTGGAATGCAGAGGTCATGAGTCTAGCCACTAGACTACTTGACAAAAAAAAAATATTAACTCTTAATTTATTACAAATTAAAATACAAATTCGTTCATTTTAAATTGTCCAAAAAATATTTAAAATTTTCAATGTTAATACTTAAATATATAAATTTAATTTGTATAGATGTAAAATTTGCCATTGTCAACATATCTCAATCATTCATATGTTTAACTTTAAAACTAGTAATAATTAAAGTCAAATAGTTTTAATCATCTAACATTTATAAATGACAAACACTTTTAAAGGACTTTAGTCTTTTACATTAACGGTGTACATAAAATTAGGAAAATGCTAACAAGTGTTTTAAAGATACTTGTTTAGAAGTTTAAAGTAGAAATTTTATCTTAAAAATTATGCATTTAAGACATTGAAATAACAAAAAAAAAATTTATTTACATAAAATTTATCATTTATTTCTATTTTTGAATCCTTAACTAATATCTTTAGAGTATTTGTTAACCTAACCCATAAAATTATTGTCAATCTTTTCACATTCATATCTAGGTGTCAAATTTGGTTTACAAGAATCAAATTGCCTTATTCTATATTTCACATGGAAAACCTTTCATTAAAATTTATTTATATAACAAGTAAATATCATGTACAAAAAAAAAATATCATACCGCCCCACTCTTTGTTTTATTTTTGTACCAAAATAAATAAATTGTGTCATAAGAATTCCAACATTAGTTCTTGAAAATATAAACTCAGCATTTGGATTTAAGTGGGTAATGAACTCTACAATTATAAATTGTTTAAAAAAATCTTAGGTTGATTCGCATACTTACTTTTCGATAGAAATTTGGATTACACATTTCCTCCGAGAATCGAATGGTTAATGAAAAATACACAAAGTACAAGGGTATATTTTATTTGGGTTAAATATATTTATGGTCCCTATAAATATACAACCTTTTCGTTTTAGTCTCTCTAAAAAATTTCTTCAACATTTAGTCCCTATAAAATTTTCAATCACCACTTTTGGTCCCTATTTTTAAGTTAATTTTTGTATTTTTTAATGAAATTATGTATAAATGTGTAGTATATTGTAAAAAAATTAGAATTTTTTAACAAAACATAAATTAAATATGAATTTTTAATCGTAAAAAATATAAAAATTCATATTAAATTCATGTTTTGTTTAAAAATTGTAAAAAAATTTGGGAGACATTCTTATAATATTATGAATTTTTCTGCAAAATTTTATTCAAAAATATGAGTTTATTTTAAACGTGGGACCAAAAGTGAAAATGAAAAATTTTAGGCGGACTAAAAGTTGAAAGAAAAAAAATTTAGAGAAATTAAAATGAAAAGTTGGATTAAAAACATATTTAACCCATTTTATTTTCTTTAGAAAAAAATTGTTTTTTTATATCCGATCCATTTGAGAAGCCGGACGGGGAAGCCCGTTATATAAAACAAAAATCACGTTTCAGGAACACGAGAACCCGATCCGGCTAGTATTCCCCACCGTCTCCGCCTTGCCTCTCCTCTTTCTCCGGCTTGCATCGCTCCTATCCCTCACGGACTCTCTCACCTGTTTTCACTTTTCTAGGTGATTCTTCAGGTTTAATTTTTCTTGCTACTTTTACGCTAAACCACGGAGAACAGAAGCACCTGCGCATTTTTTTCTTGCTATTGTTTAAAGTTTGTTGTCGCCGCTAAAGTATGAACTTCTGTGAACATTTATTTTGTTATTACCATTGTAATTTTACTTATTGTTTGTTGAATTTTATCTTTTCAAATTATTCAATTTGCTGTTTCTTTTTTATGTAACGAGTGTTAATTAATGTGTGCACTGTTGTATGTTAGTTATTACCTATGAAGCACCGATTCGGACACAACACAGACACTGACTCTAACACGTAACCATTGGTAGTAATTTAAGAAAATAACATAATTGAATGTAATCAAATGTATCAGTGTTGGACACTGGATAGAAGTGTCCAGTTTGTGTTGTGAGTTGCTCTATTATTATTGAAATTGAAATTGTTATTTTTATTATGGATTTCGATTTCGTCAATAATTTTGAATGTTGATGGGAACAGAAGCAGTGAGTGAGTGAGTGAGTGAATAGTGATTGACTGAAAGATGAACCAGAATCAGCCTCAATCAAGTTCAAGCGAAGGAAGGGCAGATGATGATTCTGCACTATCCGATTTCCTAGCTTCCTTAGTTGATTATACTCCTACTGTCAGTTCACTTTTCACTATTTTTATTTTTAAATTTAATTTCACTTGCATCCATCCATTATATGCTGATATGTGTATCCATATTAATTACTTCTTTAATTTATTGTTTTAGATACCAGATGAGTTGGTGGAGCATTACTTGGCCAAGAGTGGCTTTCAATGTCCTGATGTGAGATTGTGAGTACCTCTTTTCTTTTTCATTCACCATTTTTACCAATCTAGTAACTAAATGTTCTTTTATGCTTCCATAGTTTGAGAAAATATTTAATTTCATGTGAGGAAGTTAGTTCTTTTATGCTTTTGGGTTTATTCTGTGTGAGTGCGAGGGCGAAAATTCTTTCTCTTTGAACTGAACTATGCCTTGGAGTTGGACCGTTCTGAGTCTGAGGCCTCTACCATCATTTTAGAGTTCTTTAAGCTGTATGAAAATATCGGATATATGTTATTTGAAACAAAATTGTAGATACAAGAGATTAGCATAGCAGTTTGTCTTTGTTGTTATATTTTTATTCATAAGACCTTGACTCATGTCTTTATCTTTGTGCATCTTTGTTACCCTTTATTTGGAATCCTATATATACATGGAATCTATTTGATCAGGTTGCAGTGTGAAACCAAGGTTGTCAGTTAAACTAGTTTAATTTAAGTTAAAGAACGATAATGTATGCAATTGCTGTTGCTCTGACTTTCTAGCCTTTGTTTTCTTCTTTTTTTAACCTTGGTATTTATTTGAGTTTGTAATTATTGCTGTTTTTCTATTGCTTTTTACCTCTAGTAAATTTGTACATGGGTGCTTGTGAATATGGTAGGTCCTTTTATGATTCAACATTTCTTTTATTTTGGTTGACTTCTGTTTATTGATTTATATCCCTACTTAAGTTTGATTCTTGGCCATTTCATCTTGTGTTCTTATAACAATGTTTCAGGACTAGATTGGTAGCTGTTGCCACTCAGAAATTTGTTGCAGAGGTCGCAGGCGATGCCCTCCAGTATATTCATTTTGCCCTTTCTATTTATTGAATCTTAACCTTCTTTTTTTGTTTTATTTAACTTGAATGACTGCTTTGCAGCCAATTATATAAATGTGGCACAGTAAATTTGGGGAATAGTGTATCATTGAAATCTATTTCTAGTAAATTTTGGGAAACTAGAAATAGATTTCAATGATTGACTTTTGGCAAAAAAGTTGTTAATGCGTGTGGATGAAGTCGACCAGTGTCGGATGGAATTTTTCCTTTCCTTAATGAATATGTGTCTAAGGCACTTTGTAGGATTAGACACCCAAATTTAATCAAATTCATTTGGAACTTGGCAACTTAATGTTTATGCTTCTGTCCCCTTCTTTTGTATAGGTCCATAAATAAATGTACACGCAATAACTTAATTTTTGTGCTTCTGTCCCCTTCTTTGCAAATGCATTACTATCTCCTTGATCTCAGTCATATAGTGATTTCACTTGACGTTAACTGCAGGCACTGCAAAGCAAGGCAAGCAACAATTCCAAAAGACAAAAGGGACAGACAACAGAAGGTTTTGAGTCTTTTTGACTGATTTTAATCTGGTTTTGTCCATACGCATTCACTGTGTGTCTAGTACTGACACTTCATTATGACAGGATAGGCGCCTTGTTTTGACGATGGAAGATCTATCGAAAGCACTGCGTGAGGTAAGAAAAGTTGTCTTGATTTAGAAGGGATGAAGTTAACTCCTTGTTATCACTAATTGATAATATTTGTTTACATGCACCCTCAGTTATAATGCTATGCATGTATATATATTAATTTCCCGGTATGTGCTCCCATCGATGCATTTGCCTACATATGGATATATCCACACGTCTAGACAAGTTCTTATGACACGCTATCCATCTTTTAGTCTTTTGTGTTGCTAGCTTAGCATAGCTGCTAGCTATAGCATACTGCCTTACCATTAATACAAGTCTCTTCGTATCAACCGTTCATCTCCCTAAAAATATATTGCTCAGCTGCTCTTAGATTGTTGTTTTGTTGCAAGTTTAGAGAAGATGGTGTGTGGTTGGTGTTCACACAGTGGGAAGAAGGCCTTTGCCAAAGTTGTGGCAATTGACATATCTTCATAGAGAAGAGATTGGGGTCAAACTAGTATTGCCTGTTGCTTTAGGGCTCATTGTTTTGAAGTGTCCTTGTTTAGGGCTCAGTCTGACAAGCTGATCTAGCTTCTTTTTCTTCTGTCCTTGTGATTGGTAGTTTGAATGGGTTCATTGTTTTGAAGTGTCCTTGTTTAGGGCTCAGTCTGACAAGCTGCTCTAGCTTCTTTTCTTGTGAATTCCTTTCTGCAAGTAGAGGCAGAAGTGTGATGCGGCAAGCATAACTTTTCTTAAATAGGCTATGCTTATTGTAAGATAAGACCCTACTTATGCTTTGGGTAAGCAAGGCCTACTTCTGATTCCATTCTCCTTGAGGCTGGAAGCACAATTGGTAAAGCACTCTTCCATTCGGGGTTTAATCCTAGGGATTAAACTTGGGTCCTCTTCCCAAAAGACACCACAAATGACACCAGCCACTACCACTTGTGCTCTCTTATGCGGGTAGTCTATCCCAATTTGTGTTACTATCTGTAATCTTCTTCTGGGGTCATTGTTGTTACTATCTGTAGTCTATCCCAATAAGATATGTTAATTTTCGTTGATTATACTTAAATATATGTTTAAAGCACATTTAATTCACTTGCTCTCTTTTATGAACAGTATGGCGTGAATATAAGGCACCAAGAATATTTTGCTGATAGCCCTTCGACTGGAATGGACCCTGCCACTCGAGATGAATGAGTACATTCTTGTTTAAACTTTTGTTCAGACTTCTACATTTCTCACGTGTAGTAAATTCAGCTTTTATATAATGTGGAGTTGAGTCAGTTTTATTAACATGTTGCTAGTTCTCAGATTTATGTTATCTGGAGTCAGACTCATTGTCCGGTATGATTATGTGATTTGTGTTTCATTCTAATTTTTTAATTTGCTAAATTTTATTTTGTAGGAGTGAAATATTGGCTTTGAAGTACAACTAATGCAGTGGTTTTAATGCTGTGCCAACTATAATGATGTCTTCTGGAAGCTACCTGAGCACTGCAATTGTAATTCTAATAACAATATACTTGTCTGTCAAAAAAAAAAATGTACTTGTATAATGTTTCTTTTTCCTTCTTAACTAATGTTAGTTTGTTTTTTTTGGCTCTAAACTTTCACTTGATATGGGACCAGTGATGTGTATCATATTCTGAGTTGGAAATTTAAAAGTAGATTTTTTGGGAACAAGCTTAAGATGTTGCTCAATAGTTTGCTTCTAAAAGATTGCTACGGTTTAGTCGCATATGGGTCAGTTTGGTTCCTATTTTCTTCAAAAATAAACACTTGCAACATCATTTTTTCAAAAAAAAATTTTAGGAACACTGGTTTAAATATTAAAATACATCTAACGGCCTTGGGGCTCTTGAAATCGTGTTTAAATATTTGTTTTTGAATTTTCTGAAAAACCGAAATCACCTTAAAATTAAAAGAAATATGAAAATGTGATTTTAGGAGCCACAAAAAAGGCAGTTAAATGGAGGGTTTTTTTTAGTTATTGTTAAAAGAAAAAAATTCAAACTAAATAATGTTTTAAGTATACTTTCGAAGCAAAATGGAAATTTAAGCCGATTGAACCGAAGAAACTTCCTCTAAAAGATGTTAGCTAAGTTTATATCTATGTAAATAAGCATGTGCAAATATAATATGTAACAAGTAATATCAACCACCTTCTCTCAACAACAAAAAAAGTAATTTTAATCACCTATATCAATGTTGTTTTTTTTTAAATTTTGACATAATCTATTTAAAATTCAACAAATAAATGTTTAGTGTGGGACTTTCACAAGTTAGAGTAAATTTCAATATATAGACAAATATCCAAAAGATGGAACAGTTTGACATTCAAATATCATACTATTTTCATAGTGACATTATTCTGTTGGGCAAATGCATAATGTATAGAAGATGATTGAAGTAGCTGAACAACTGTTAACAAACAAACTTGAATGCACAAATTATAGAACACAATGGAATGAAGAAAAAGTTTGACGAAATCAGTTATAAAGGAAAGATTTCTTTTATGATTGATGCTTATTAATTTTAGAATGAGTTGGTATTGTAAAGAACTTTGGCGAAAGAAAAAAAAAACTTGTAAACTATGAAAATAATATGCTCAAAGTAACAGGATGATTCGTGCAATAAAATATACATTCGAAAATGAAAATGACTTGAATTGTAATGTATAAGAAACTAAATTGAAATAACAAAGAATGTAAACGGCATACTAACATCCAGATATCCGACGATCCTATTATATAGATGTGATTTATAAAAGATCAAGTAGTCCTTAATACAGAGCTTTCGGCTATTTATAAAATTTTAGAAACGGCTAGTGATTTGCATGCTTGTCATGTAATGTACGCCTAACAAACTATCTCCGACGCTGCAAAAATTTGAGTAGTTTACATTATCCAATACACTGATTTTGTATGTTTCTAAGTTAAGTTCAAAACAAAAGGTGAAAAACAAGGTGGATATCAAGTAGCACACTATCCTTCCAACCATGAAATCTATCTAATTGCACAGTTTCTAGAAGGAACTACAAATATAAGGATGCAGCAAAGACGATGTCCCTCTTGATTTTGGACACTGCCTCTTCAAACTTTGCCTCAAGCTCAATTTCTCCAATTGACTTAGCTGCTTCTATTAGCTGCTGAAGTACTTCCTCAAGTCTTCTAATTGATCTAATCAAGCTACCTTCAAAAACTTGTGTAATCTCCATGATCTCATAGAACTTTGAACCTTTCGCCCAAGCATACACAACCTCCATAATATCAGGCCTAAATGACTTCACAAAAGTTTCAACATCAATTTGCACCTGCTTGTGGTAAAAAATGAGATGAAGAAAAAACTTGTTAGAGCATTTTACAACTACGGATGTGAAGAAACTTTAAGCTGAAAATGTTGTGAGTAGGCCAACTCATTACAAGATCAGGATATTTTCAAAATGTTTATATTTTCGAATGTTTATATTGTGAAATGAAAAGCTAAGGACCCAACTCAAAATCAGTTGATGAGATGAATAATATATTTGCTTCGGAAAAGCAATAAAGTCTTGTAATTGGAACAATGATAAGTTTCAGTTCATCAATTTTCAAAATTGATCTTGTAATGAGATTTTTCGAATGTTTAGCTAATATACTAATTTGAGCAGAATTCTCAAATAAAACTGAACAAGTATAGTCTTCAAATGTGCAGTTAAATGCTAGTAATGTGACGAATTGGAATTCAGTAATTACCTTGCATTCAAGCTGAAGCTGGGCAACTCTCCGAGCAGTATCTTGTAATTGTGCATAGAGCAGATCAAGTTCTTCTCGAGGTTTGGCAGCATCATTGATTTTTTCTCGCCAGACAAAACAAGATAGGAGAGAAATCATCTCTTCCACCTTTATGTCCTTGAAGACACCATTGAACATTAGTTCTGTTAAGGTAAGTTCATCTGCACTACTAATTTCACAAGCAACCTTCCCTTTCAAGTCGACCACATTGTCACTTGTAGCATATCTGCATACGAGAAGATCTCATGTGAATAACACTTTGATAGAAAGAAGCATTTATAAACCATAAAAATAAAATTACACAAACATAATTTGGATTTGGACAACAATAAGTTAGCGATAGCCGACACCTATGAAGCACGGACACCAACACGACACCGACACAAATAACTACACTGAATTATGTGATTTTCTCAAATTATTAGCGGTGTCGGCGTGTCAGTGTCTGTGTCATGTCCGTGTCTATATCCGTGCTTTGTAGGCGACACATATCATTACACCGAACTATGTCATTTTCTCAAATTACTATCGGTGTCCGTGTTGTGTCCAATGTTTGTGCTTCACAGGCGATAGGAAATTAAATCCATTTGGGACTTGGCAGTTGGCAAATATAAAATTAGTATAATCAGCATAGTGCATAACTTGAGCAGATACTCGATGTCAAAACTTCAAGGTCTTGCGGCAAAACAAAAAATGAAAGGATTAAGGAAAATAACACAAATACATCACAATTTTCATTACCCTAGCCTCCGAAGAACCCTCTTTCTTGCCTTGAGCTCATCCTTGAATGCTAAAGTAGTAGATGATCTTAATGTTTTCTTAATGGACTTAATTTTTGCAGTCAACTCTAGCTTCCTCTGAAAAACTTTTAACTTTTGCTTTATAAGCGGCGACTTCGCGATTTCATGCTTTTCAAATAGTCTCTCCAAAGCCTCTATTCTACGGGATGCTTTTTTGTATGAGCTACTTTGTATCTGAAAAATGTAGAAATCTAGATAATGATAGTATAATTGGGAAATAATAAAAATGAGGAAAATGAATGGATAAGCACCACACCTTCATGTCTTCTTCAGGATCTAGAAGTGGCAATCCCTTCTCACTAAATCTAGAAAGAGTTTCCATAACTTTTTTCAGTGTGTTTTCTCGAGCTTCCAACGGCAAAAGATCCTTTGGTATGTATAGACGCAGGCTGCTAATTGCATTAACCTGTGAAGAAAAATAAAAATTATACACTAATCATTAGTTATTCCATTAACCTTTTGAACAAAAACAGCTATAAACATACAATTCCATCAAAACCAACATTTCAACAATGAATTGGATAGAAGTTTTATTTAATATCAAATTCCAACTATTGAATTTAAATCCTAGACAAGTTATTCAATGCAACAGCAAACAAACACAAGCACCCATGAGCATCCATGCATGTGCCGTGCATTCACACATATACATGTGCATAAGTAGATAGTGTATTGATTGTGTTGAGCATCGTATTCTTCTTCCTAGAACTGGTTTTATTTTACGGTAGCAATTTTCTTGGAATCATCCGGTGTAATAATTTAAGGAGCATAATATCATATAAGAACATTTAAAAACTAAAAACTACATTTACAGGGTTAGAAATAAATACTCTCTTCGTCCCATTTTAAGTGAGCCTTTTGTTCATTTCACACATATTAAGAAAAAGTGTATAAGTGAAAGAGAGAGATAAATGGCTTTGAGTGTCTTGTCAAGTATTGGTGCATTCTCCATTATCATAAATATAAAGGAGAATATATTGAATTGGGAGTGATGAAAGTAGTATTAATTAGATATAATTGGAAAAAAGTAATTAATATTGTATTGAAAAGTGAAATGGATCAATTTTTGTGGGACAATTTTTTTTTACAAATGGCTCACTTATTATGGGACGGAGGTAGTAATAAAGAAGGGTTTCTAAATTACGGGGGGAAAGGAGAACATGCTCAGTAAGCAGTACAGTGTAGAAAGACCACTCCCTCTTTCAGAGCCAGAGGCTTCTCCAGAAATTCACTCTAAGCCAAAATGGCCACTAACTGAATAACTCCCTTGCTTTACCATACTCCTACTCTCCACCAATAGAAGTCTAGTGCCTCGCTTGTCAGACGCACAAAACTAACTTGTACTTCCTCCTTATCTAGTATCGGCTCAGTTCTATTCAATTGTTTCGCCAAAAAAAAAAACTATATTAATCAATTACGGAAGTTTTATGGGTTGAGAAACAGGCTGTAAATATTTCTATGAGCAGGGTACAAAATCCATCCCCGGTTTTGGTAATAGAGTTATAAGATCATTTTTTGAATTGAAACACTTGGACTTTAAGCACTTTTCTCGTCATAAAAGGGTGCAAATGGTATTCAGTTGTGGTTTCAGTTGTGACAATCACAAGGGTGAATGGTATTCTGACCCATGTAATTGATGAAATGTTATGATCTCTATGCCTCATGTTTCTTCCATTTTCCATCTCTCATGTACAACCTTCTTGTTTTTCACTCCCAACTAATACACACAACAAAGATTTGGAAACGTCGTGTTATTTTTAAAAGGCTTTACCTGAGATATAGGAATTGAAACCACAATAGGTTCTCCACGTTCTTTTAGAGGAACAATCTCAACAGATTTTTTTCCAAGCTTATCTTTTGTCACCACACATCTTGTAAGAATATCAACTTTGTAAGATGCATCTTCCGGCTTTATGCTTGCATCGTCTGAAATGTTTTTTTGATTACTTTAGAACAAGAAAATTAAAATTTTAATGTACAAAAGTAAAAATATAAATCACAAGCCATTGAAAAATCTCACCTTCAGAAACACCCTTAATCCTTTCAAAATTAATGATCAGCCCCCATGTCAACTGATCCTCAATAAAAATGGGGACAAGATCTTCCTCACTAGAAGTGCATTGGAGAGAAACGAGCCTCCCAGGCTGTAAATAAGGTAAACAGTGTCTTGGAGATATCACAATGTCATGAACCTCTTTATTCAAACTTCTATGTTGCTCCAGAAGATTGTAATAATCCTTCAAACTGTCTTCTTCGTCAATAACAATTGATTCCCTCTCTTCTTCAAGAGACTTTATTTGTTTCTGGATACACAGTTATTAAGAAAAACTAATAAATGTCTTACTCTACAAGAAGTATTTTAAACCCACAATCGAAAAGAAAAAATTCAAATGAATAAAGAGTAACTTTAAAATTTTAGAGAGATTGTATTAAAGCCTTCATAAATTTAAACCTCGTCAAGCTATACACTACACAAAAAGGCTTCATAAATTTTAACAAACCTCAAGATCAGGAATGGCACGATCAGCTTGAAACTGAAAAAAAGAATTTCGGAGTAAATTTTCCGGATCACCATCTTCACAGCGCATTTGGTTCAAAATCATGTTGTAGCTTAAATGAAAGGCACTGAAATGCAAGAAAGTATATACATAAGAAAAAGGCAGCAGATCATTTGTAAACGCTACAACATTAAAAATAGTAAACAAGTTTCTTGTGGTAAATGAAGATCATAATATCAAAAGGTTAACAAGGATAAG
>Ga0315914_1001047_pt1 | contig 39648 bp, 15 predicted proteins | sample MpolenodulesMG_FD_203920 | JGI IMG/M metagenome (GOLD analysis project Ga0315914, IMG submission 203920) | Medicago polymorpha root nodule microbial communities from Los Angeles, California, United States - elongated nodules | ecosystem: Host-associated > Plants > Roots > Nodule | place: USA...
GAATATGATACTATCAAAGTATCGATCTGCAATTTAATCCTCACATTTTTTATTTTGTAATTTTTATCCCTATTTTAAATCACACGATTGTCATCCAAATTTTAATAGAAATGATGATGTGTCAATTAGATGCTAACATGATACTTAATATAGTATGTGACCGTAGAGTGTTGATATGATGTTTTATTGATATGTGAAAGTTTTTTTTTTAAGGAAAAAAAAAAATTAAGGTAAATAAATTTCAGATGACTCTAAAATTTTACTTCAATTTTTAAGGTAAATAAATTTTTGGTTCTTATAAATATATTAAATCATTTTTACTCCTCATTATACTTCTTATATACTAATAAAAAAAATTCTAGTTAGTTCAAAATAGCGTCACACCTAAATTAGCTTGATTATCCTCTAGTATAAATGAATTCCCAAACTTTTTTTCCAAGTAAATTAATAGGTAATTATCTGGTTAAACTTTCAACAAGACATAATTCAAAATATGTACCTAAGTCAACTAATACACTAATTTTACACAATAGTTAGATTAGGCAAACCGACATATGTTGATTAAAATTATATGTATCGCATCATGCAGTCACTTTGTTATTACAGCATGACTGCAGGTGTATCTGAATTAACTCAATGAAACATGTCTACCCACAAGTGTAAATGAAGTTTCCCTTTGGTAAAGGGAACAAAACACAGGAAGGCATATGACAAACAAAATGCAAAAAAGATATAGCTAATGAGAAAAATCTACAAATCCTACACATAGGCCAAAGAGCTTATGTTCAACAGTACTCAACAAACAAGAGTAAGGAACTAAAAAACCAAACAGAAAAAAATTGAGTATCTTTGCAAATTGTACAGGCACATGAAATTAAAAATAGAGAGAACATGTGAGGCAAGAAAAGCATATGAGTATTTGTCATGCATTTTGCTTAGATTTTGCCCAGCCTTAAAACCTAATCATCATTGCACTTATATTTGAATTATTATCAATATTACAATCACACACTCGATATCCATGATGATAATGACACATTTCTTCATCAAGGTCAAAACTAACCATGGTACTAAAACAATATCATACTCTATCAATTCTCCTTTCATTCCTATAATGCCACTTCTTCCTAACCTTCCTGTGATTTGTTCCCTTCAACCAATTACCAAAGGGAACTTCATTTACACTTGCAAGTATATGACCAATTTGAGACAAGTATATGACAAACAAAGGGAAATTCATTTACACCTGCGAGTATAAGCTTTAAATCTAGCAAATGAAACTAAAATAACAAACAAATTTGAGACAAGGAAAATGACAAACAAAACGCAAAACAGATAGCTAAGCATTAAAATAGAAATATAACTTATCATTCTCATAAAATTTGACAAACCAAATTCAAACTTGACAACAATTTATAAAAGTCAAATGTTTAATTTCCAAAATTTCAGGTGCCCAAATGATCTTTGATTTAAAGCCAACAAAAAAATATCAATTGCCCCTAAAATGATTAAACACTGCAACAGTTTAATTCATTCTCCTGATGAGCTCATTGATGTAATTTTCACGGTTTCCAGCATCACCACCTTCAACATAGTGGTTCCTCTTCTTCTTTAGGCCACCCAATGGAGCCTTGAGCTTGAATGGCCAAAGGAAGTTGTTTGCTTCCTTGAAATGTGGTCCAACAGTCAAAATCTCGTGGATAAGATCTTCAATGCATAAGATGCCATGTTTTCCCAGTCCCTGAGGGTCATGAAAGCAAGTCAGCAACATATAGTGAATAAATTCAAATAGTAAGATTTCTTTTAATTTAGAAAAGTAAATTACTGCACCTGCTCAATAATTGAATTGTCAGTGAGAGGAGTTCGCTGCCTGTCTAGCTTTCCATACCCACGCTTGTAAATGAGTTCCCTTACGCTCTTCAAATTTGGGTATCTAAAAGAAAATTGAAAGCTTTTTAGTTTATAAAAAAAATAATAATAATCATGGACTTTAAATCAATAAGAAGGAAGGTAACATACCCATAAGTCACATAAGGCTCAACCCTGTGCAACATGTTCATTGTTGCTTTGTTAACTTTAAGGAAAACACCATTGAAAATCTGTTGAGCAAACACATAAGGATCACCAAACTGCTCTTATACCAACAAAAATATCCAGTATACAGTTGCTCTAAAATACTATACAATGAAACATAGACTTCTCAAAGGATATACAATGTGTTACAATTGTATTACCCAACTAGAAACAAGACAGGGCAATTTCTTCAAAGCCTAACAAATTAAAATGAGGCAATATCAGTATCCGCTGAAAACAAATATTACCTGTCTCAATCGAAACAGTTGCAAAATTTTCCTTGTCTTCGGGTCCATGGCATTAATACTGAAAAATTGAAGTTAGCATTAGTTAGGCAATCAGAACACCAAAACATCTAAAGAGACAATTTGGATAAACTTATCAAAAACACTAATAGAAGAAGAAATATTAAGAGAGCATTATAGTAATGGTAATAATCTACAAAACATTATAAAAAAAAACTCGGTTTATTCACATTCTAAACTAAAGAGAAACCGATAAAGAACACTAAAAACTATAAAGATGAGTTTTTTATTGATTAATTAAAAATGGCATTTGCATCTCAATTGTTTCAAAAGCTACCTTATATAACTCCATCAAAAACACCACTAAGCTAACAAGGCCTTGTTAATTTTTGTAAAGAACAATAAACTTATTTTTAACTCAACTAGCATCTCTAATCCAATCTGAATCAACAGACAACAACAACAATAACAACCAAACCTTATCCCACTAAGTGAGATCGACGACATGGGTCAAACAACGCCATACTGTTATATCAAATACCGTATTTCTATCTAACTCATTAATCTCTTGATCTTTCTCATATAGTTTTCATAGATCCTCCTCTACCTATAGTGATTTGACTCCCTTCCGTCTAATCTACTATCCTTATGATTTGACTCCCTTCCGGCTAATCTACTCTCCTTACTACAAAATCCATGGGTTTTCTCTCTACATGTCTACTACAAAATCCACGGGTTTTCTCTCTACATGTCCAAATCACATAAGCCTACTTTCCACCGTCTTTTCTACTATAAGTGTTACCCCCAACTCTCTCTAGTCTAATGTTGTCATTTATAATCCTATCTCGTCTAGTCTTTATCACACATGCAATGCAACACAATATCCTCATCTATACTATGCTTAATTCAATTTCATGTTGGTTGTTTACAGCCTAACACACTAATCCAATCTGAATCAACACAAAACAAAAATAAACATACCCTCGAATGCGAACAATAAACAAGAGCTTGGCCTCTGGATCAACATAAAATCCACCTTTCAATTTAGCCTCACGCTTCAAGCTTATCAATTCCCTTTCCTTATCCTCATACTCCTGAGAATACTGCTTAGCCCTGCTGTATATCAGCTTACGGTTCTCAGCTCTTTTCTTCTTAGCATCTTCAGATTTTTGAGTTTTAGCCAAAGCCCATTGTTCTTCCCTGTTCTGCTTTTTCAACACAGACTCTGGTACAACAACAGATTTCACTTCTTCACCCATCTCTGTTATTCATTACCCAAAAAAAAAAGAAAATGCAATTATAACAAAGCTATGATGCATTTAATCACAATACTATATGAAAAATCATAAGATAACGTAACAAGATGAAAATCATAATGAAAATGAAAAACATACAAATGGTGAATCTAGGATTCAAGGAAAAACGAAAACGGTGTAAAGAGTGGTAGAGAAATTAGGGTTACATACCGAGGGAGGAAGTGAATGACTCTGCAGAAGCAAAGGGTTTTCGCTGCGGGAAGGTTTGTGAATAAGTAGGGTTTTGTAGATATGGGCTTGTTAACAAATAGTCAGGTGTAAGCCCGATTATTTATTTATTACCCACACCATCAATTTTACTATTTTGCAAAATTTTACTTTCGAAAAAATTTAAAAGAATACTCCATGAGTAAAAAAAGGCAGTATGTCTTGTTACAACGGTAAAGTTGTTGGTTATGAGTTTAAGTTCTGAAAACAATCTCTTGTGTAAAAAACAGAGTAAGACTTCATACAATACACAAAGCTTATACCATTTTTACTAGATTATGTGTATGCTAAATCTTTAGTGCATTGGGCTACCTTTTTACTCCATAAGTAAAAAGAAAATTAATAGAATAAAGGTTTACTTTTTCTTTTTTTGTTGAAAATCAATTAAACCTAGATAGTTTAGGACATACACAATACTAGTAAGAATGTTGGCTTATTAGCCGTTTTGGATGTTGTAATGAATGCATGACATTTTGCTAATGAACTTTGCAGTAAGATGTCGAAACTTGAGGCAATGTCAACTTTTTAAATTGGATTAAATGTAACTTGAGTCCTTTGAAAAATAATTATTGTATCACTTATAAAAAAACTGACATGATCTTTATTACCATAGTTTATTTGTTTGAAAAATCTTTCGGAATATCAGGAGTCCTTGCATCTGTTTGGATGTGTAATTGTAATTCATTTTTTTTCTTTTTTAAATCAGGACAACGCAAAAGCTCCAATTACCAAGTTCTTAAAATCACGGCAGCTTCACATTGGATATTATGCGTATGTGTTTGATGAAACCAACTTTATTGACAAACCTGCCTCATTGAACAACCTTTTGTTTGCATTTGAACAGAGTTTCACACTTCTAACTCAAACTACGATTAACCTTGGTGCTCAGATCATCGTCCTGACCCACTTCTAACTTCCAGCTAACTTACCACTTCCACTCTCAAAGAATTCAATCCGGGCATGCATAAAAAATTACAATTCAAAAGTTTCAACCACTCAATCAACATGTTTAGAGATTCTAAACATGCATTCAAAGTATATGCAAATACACAAATTTTAGAGGTCTTTCAAAGTTGTGACGTGGCTTAAGCCAATGTGAGATATATATTTGAGAAAATAGGCTAAAAATTGAAGTTAAATATATGATATTATTCCTTGTCTATTCACTAAACAACCAACTTTCCTACTCATCACCAAGACAACATGGATAGTAAAGAAATACCTGTAAGTTTCCTTTTTTAAGGAAACCAATTATTTACTTTTGGCTCTTCTTTTTTTTAGACCGATCTTAGATGGATCAGTATACGTTTTAATTTTTAAGTTGTTACCAAGTTCTACTAGTAATCTAACTCAAACTTAAGATGTTATTAATTCCAAATAGTAATGCCCACGCTTAAGATTAAGCTAAAACAATGAAAATTATAATTTTTTTATACTTGAATCGTGAATACTCTCATATGTAATATACACAATAAATAATGGAATAAATTTGGCTCAAAATCTCACCAACTAGGTAATTATAGAAAAAGAGATGGTGATTTGATGATTTTCTCTTCTTTTGCATGCCCCTCAATCACAACACTATTGACCTTCCACGATTAAGTTCACTTTCCAACTTGGTGTTAAGAATAACTTTCTGAGTCGTAGTGAAGTTAACTTTCATCGTATTAGAAGAACTAAAAACTTATACAAATCAAACAGACATCAATTTTCAAAATCAGTAAAACAACAAGCTATCATAAAACAAGGCCAATAGCTCAACAAAAATTAAAATTTACAGAAAATCAATATGGGTTGTTTCTCAAGAAGTGCTTCTTTAACGTCAATAATTAAATAGAAAGTAAGGCAAATAGCTTGATGCATAATGGCTAAGGTTGTCCTTTGAACCTATTCTCCTCTAACTCATCTTCATCCATGATCTTTAACTCCAAGCTCTCCACCTTTCTAAATCCAAGTGCATCATCCCATATTTCTATGTAGTTGCCCTTGCAATTTCTATGAACCTTTCAAGGTTCATATCACCCTCTCTTTGGCTTGAAACCCCTATGGAACAAATTATGGACCAGGGGCGGATGTATGTGGGTGGGAGCTATGTGGGACTATAGCTCCACATGTTTTTCCCTATATATATTTTTTAATAGTAGATAAAACACATCAACACACATAACATTCACTCACACTTTCTCTTTCATTTTCCCTTCCTACAACACGTACGCCTCTCTTCTCTTTTTATCCTCTCTTAAATTTCAATCTTTCTCAATCTCAGCTAACAACAATAACTCTCCATTCTCCTCCTTCTCAACTCTCACCTCTCACTCTAAGGGTCCGTTTGGTTCGAGAGTTTTGAAGGGGGAGGGGAGGGGATGAGAGATTTTTAATTTGAAGTGTTTGGTTCAATTTTTAGAAGGGGATGAGAGGGGTGGGGAGTAAATCTCTTTAAAATTTTATTGCATTGCCATAATTATCCTTAAATTAATTTCAAATCTCAATATTAACCTTATAACAACTTTTATTATTATGAGATTATATTATCTTTGTAACAATCTTATTAGTTTTTATTATTAGGTTATCTTATTGTTGTAACAATTTTTATTATTATTTTGTTATATTTTTCTTGTAACAACTTTTATTATTATATTATCTATCACTTTTATTTGTTACATGTACAAACCACTCGTGCTACTACTTTGTAACTATCTTATTATTATTATGTTATCTTAATTTTGTAACATTTTTATTATTATTTTGTTATATTTTCCTTATAACAACTTTTATTATTATATTATATATCAGTATATCACTCTTATTTGTTACATGTACAAACCACTCCTACTGCTACTTTGTTGTTGTCAACGACCTTATTATTATTATTATCTTATTTTAATTCAGCTTATTATTACTTGCTGTTCCTTTTTTTTTCACTGTTAATTCACTAATTCATGTCTTGTTGTGCAAAATATATGAACCAGTTTGAGATAAAATAAACAGCTTAGATGTGTGTTTGTCTTTCGTCGGTCTCTGAAATCATAAAAATAAGTAGTTTCTTTTATTTAATTAAGTTTAAGGGTAAAACGGTAAAATAATTTTAAAATCCCTCCCCCTCCCCTCTCCTTGCAAACCAAACACGTTTTTAATTAAAATATCTCCCCTCCCCTCTCCTCCCCTCCGTTAAAATCCCTCTCCTCCCCTTCCCTCCTAATTATCGATCCAAACGGACCCTAAGGTAAACCATTGATTTTTACGTTTCAATTTTTAACATGCCCAAGTTATGTTGAAATAATATATAAAGCATGATTTCAATTTTAAGCCTATCATTTTGGCTTTGTTTTAATCTTCTGATGTACTGCTAACTGATAGTATGCTTGGTTGGGTTTTAGTGTACTGTCAAAGCTTTTTTGGTTGCTGCTATATTTTTACCACTAAGTATAATTTAGCTTCAGGTCTAGTTGGGAGGTGGGTTGTTTTGGTTTGGAATTTTGCAGTTTTGAGGGTTTTTTATTGTTTATGGTGTTCCGCCTATATACGGCACCAAATTTTTGTCCCTTTTCGTTTTATCCGTGAGTGGTACAGTTTTAGTATAACTCGACGTGAATAAATTTTGTTGATTAAAAAACATATAGTTTGCATTATTGTTTTTTTGGAAATTTTAACTCCACGTGTATCTAAAGTCTGGATCCGCCCTTGTTATGGAACTTCAACACCACTTTGTCACCAACTTTAAACTCCATTCTTTCCACAATTGTATCTATTACTCTGACTAGATACTCATCCAAAGAAGCAGTCTTTCATCTATGCACGGGTCTTTGTTTTCATATTACCTCAAATTGAAGCATCCAAGAGCATGTGGTTTGCGCCATCAAACCACTTGTGAACACAGATGAACTTATGAATTTGGCCCAGCTCGAAACACTGATTGTCCAATAAATAAAAGAGAAAACCTAGTATAATGTTTATTTACACTCTTGTATCAAAAAGTTAAAAAATATTAATTTGTTTTGTACTTATAGATTATATTTATTTTTCTTTCTTTTCATTATATTTTTACCGATATAAGTTTTCTCTATTAAAAGTAATCTTATTCAAGACACTATCAAACACTAAATTTTAAAATTCAACGCACCATATTTTTTTTTTGAAGTAAAACGCACCATATTATAATTATAGTTTAACTCCTTCCACTAACATTATATTTACTCAATCTTTGGTTGTTGGTTGCTCTTTAAGTTGATTTCAGGTCCAAAAGTCCAAGACATACTATAAAGTCAAATTAAAAGAAAAACGTGAGGCGCATGGGAGCTGCATGCATGCCAAAAAAAGCCCCACTAAATAACAATTGTAGGTTTGGTGGTAATTGGTGCATTTGGTGTGTGTGCGCACGATAGTCGGTGCACCAGTAGTGTAGGAAGTTTCCACGAAATTGCCTCAACATCTTTTACAACAACATTGAGTCAAGATCCTATCCTCAACATCATCAAGTACATAATTTCTCTTCCACTATATACTTCATTCTCCTTTTTCTTCTTGTCTCATTTCAAGTGATATGCGATCCAAATCTCCTTCTGATAGATTTGTAACTCTGTGCTCATGCTCAATCCCACATGTTATTTTTCTCACGGTACTTATTATTTATTTATTTATATACTTCTTATTTATTATAGCTAGCTAGCAGAATCTTTCATTTCATTCTCACTCCAAAGTATGTTTCCTTCTGATACTGATAGTGATGTAACACTTGGTAAGAAAAATAGTATAGAATTACCTTAGCCTTATTGGTATTTAGAAACATGCTTAATAAGATGTATGCAAAGGTTAGAATCTTTGCACCTAACAGTGACTTTCCCTGGACACACAAGTGCCTCAAACAGTGAGCTTAGACACGAAAGAGATCCGTACCAGTCTACCAGAGGATTAATAATAAAATAACTTGCTAAATAACAAGTAACATTAATTTAGCATAAAAAATATATCAATAAATTGAAAAAAATTGCAATAAGATCGAGTCAGGTCAATTTGAATTCATTTTGTTAAGTCGGTTTAAAATATCCAACTTAACAATTGTTATAGCACCTACTCTTTAGTCAGACCTGAAATCAACTTAACAAATCTTTTTTACCCGACTTACAAAGTGTTTTCTACACTAGTGAGTAAATTATAAAAGTTTTTTCCTGCACTAGTGTAGGTCATTTAATTGGACATAAGCCAAACGAATAAGCATGTTTAGTTAAAGGATCAAATGGTGAGTAGTGAATACCTACAATTTGTGGAAGCTAATATTGCTTGTATTTTTTTTTAATATTCTCCTTTTCCTTAAAAAAAAAACTTTGGCAGCGCATTACAGCTATATTTGCTGGTTGAAAGAAGTTGGACACATGCTTGGGGTACCCGCTGGAAGTAAGGCTCTTGGTGTACACAATTGTGTACTTGCTAGACGTTTTCTCGAATCGTGACAGAGTCACACATATCACTTTAGGTAAACCAGCATTAATCCAGAGAATCCAGCATTATATACCATATGATCATGTCTTAATTTTTTTTACAGACCGAATGTCTTCATTTTCAAACACATACACCAATCTTATAAATATTGGTTAATGCAGTTACTTGCTGCTAATTAAACAATATCTCTTGTTTGTAAAAAACATTGATAGAGTGGATGAAAAAATGTGTTTGGGAGAAAAGATTCTACTAAAAATGTTAACCAACCATGTTTTAAACAAAGATTAGTCGTAAGCGAGAATTGATGGATACTTCACACTAATAATATAATTAAAAAACTCAAATTGAAATGCTAGGTCACTCATAAAGAAAAAAACTCACCATTAAACCTTATTTTTAAATGTTAGTTACAAAGTTTACTTACATGACAATATTGTGAGTTATCATTGATTAAATATGAGAAATGTTAACGAGTGTCTTCGGGACACTCTTTTAGTACCACTAATAGTAAGTTTTTATGAAAATATGTATAATCAATGTATTGGAATTTGTAATATTTGAATTTTTTAAAGAATATTTTTTAAATTTGGAATCTTTAAAGAGTGCTCCGAAAACACTAGTTAACAAGACCATTAATTATTAATGTGAAACTATTTTATGCCGACAATATATCTCCATTGAACTCATAAAATACGTCTAACTAGGACTCTATTTAGCAAGATAAATTTTCAAACTTTCAGTAGATAATTTATAACTCATAAAACAAAACAAAACAAAAAAACTCATAAAATACGTCTAACTAGGACTCTATTTGGCAAGATAAATTTTCAAACTTTCAGTAGATAATTTATAACTTATAGAACCAGATTTGATAGTAATTTTTCTCATGACCATATAACAATTTTTACCAACTAATAATAATTATTTCCCATCAAAAACTAATAATAATTTTTTATAAGCTACTTTTTTTTAATAAGCTAAATTAGTCTACCTAAATTGGCATTGGAGAGAATCGAACCTGAGACCTCGAGGATGAGCACACTCCTAGATAGGGATGGGAATAGGCTAGGCCGAGGTAGACTTTGCAAGGCCTAAGCCTGGCATGCCATATTTTTTTAAAGCCTAAGTCTGGTCTGCGGTCTGTCATAGGCCTACTTTTTAGGCATGAGTTTGACCTTCTGAAAGGCTGATACGGCCTACTAGCCTGTTTAAAACTCTATATCTTATAAACATCTTTAAATAAGCAATGTGATCTAAGTTTGACTGGACTAGCGAACTAATAGTTCAATTAGATTAAACTCTCTTTTGATAATCAAATTCGACTATATATTGTATCATATTTCTATTCTAGTTTATAATAATACATTTGTATATGCAAAAAATTAATGTATACTAATAAAGCTTAAATTATTAAAAAAATTTACACATTTATATTTTAATTCAAAGTACAAATTGTAATATAATAATAAACACTACCTCCGTCCCTAATTATAAGACCCTTTTGAGAAATTCTTTTGTCCCTTTTTATAAGACCCCTTTGCTATTTCCAACTACATTAATTATTTCTTTACATACATGCCCCTATTTATTATACATATTTTTCTTCAATCAACAATAAATAGTATATGGAAAACATAAACTAATTCTCTCTCTTAAGGATAAAATTGTAAAAACAATAGTGATTACAAACAACTTTAATACAAATATCAACTTTCTTAATTCCCGTGATTTTAGCAAAATGGTCTTATATATAGGGACGGAGGGATTAATATTACTTAAATAGGCCGGCCTAATAGGCTTAAGAGGTTTTTTGAGAGGCCTATGGCCCGGCCTTTTAAGCTAAATAGGCTTAAAAGAAAGCATAGGTCTTGTCTATTTAAGAAAAAAGTCTGGTCTGACCTGTCGTAGGCTAGGCCGTAGGCCCCTGTAGGCCGGCCTGACCTATTCTCATCCCTACTCCCAGATCCCAAGTCAATACCACTAGGCCAACCCAAGTGAGTTTTTTATATGCTACTTTAATTAGGATATGTTTGGATAAACAACTTATTTACAATTTACTTATAACACAAACGCTTATCACGATACACTCTTATATATAAGCTCACTTGAGCTATTTTTTTTTGTTGCAAATGATAAAACTAAATCAAATTGTTTTTGTATATACTATAAGATGTTTTCATAAACTAGTTTGAAAAATTGTAACAAAAATAAAAACTAGTTTGAAAAATTTGTATAAATAAGTTAAACAATTTTTATTTTAAAAAAAGTTATCTTAAACTGTCTCAGAAAAATTAGTGTTCAGCAAATACAAATACTTCATATGTCCCTGTGTATGAGCACTCTTTGCATTTTTTATATTTTTTAAGAAAAGTTAATAGTACAATTAATGTGTCAATTTTGTGTGTGAATATTATTAAATTGACCTTTAATTGTTTGTGTATTAAATTTGATTTTTCATATTTCAAAACAAGTTGATAGTATTAATTAAGGATATGTTTAAGAAAAAAAATAATAAATACAACTAATAATTTGAAAAGATGTTTATATTTAGGGACAAATTTTTAGTCTAAAAATGCTTATATATACAGATAGATGGACATTTTTTGCTCACTATTATAAAAAAAATAATATTTTTTTAGATTATAACTAATGTAGCTCGTCTATAATATTGATTAGATATGCCTCTTATTCAATTAATCTAAAAAAATTATGTTAATGATCATGAGATGTTGTATAGAGTAAGACAAAATTCCAACAGAATAAAAGTGTAATGAAAACAAAAGAACGATAATGAGGTGTGTCTAAAACTATCCACCAAAAGTTAACAGAAGAAAGCGCTTCTCTTGCATCACCGTACATAATGAGTTGTGTCTGAAACTTGTTTTTTATTTTATTTTTAATTAATCAATAATTAACATTAATCAATAATATTCTCCATCAATAAACATTTTCCTAATTCTTTAGATGAAAAATTGAATGGAGATGGTAGGACCCATCAACGTAACCACACATTGATCTCAAATTGTTCTGTGATTCAGAAAACAAAAATAAAAAAATAAAAAAAAATCTAATTTGTTTGATTTTGTGGTTGTGCCTGTGCCCTACCATCTCTGTGTGGCACTGGGCCTTACCATCATTGTTTGTTTTCATTTCTTCACGCAGTAACCGTTTTTCAAATTTGCGGCAATAACAATGGCTTCCAACGGCAACGGTAACGGCCATTTCGCCGTTACTATCGGCACCGGTCACAATGACGATGACGACGATAACAACAATCATCATCATCCTTCCGATAACAACCACAACCGCCGTGATGATAACAACAACAACGACGAAGATGACGAACAAATTGATCCTGATGATCCTTTTGATATTGCTCAAACTAAGAATGCTTCTCATGAAACTCTTCGCCGTTGGAGAGTAATTTCCTAATCTTATTCTCGTTACTGAATTTAATTAGTATTATTGTTAATTTGAATTATCAATCGCATTTTGATGCATCGATTAATGTGCATTTTGCATTCATCGATTTCTTGCTTTTTCTGTGACCACATTTCAATGTATGAAATCAGTGCTTAATTTAATTAGGATTATTAATCGCATTTTTTAGCTTAAATTATGATGAATATATCAATGTGAATTGCATTCGTTAATTTCATGCTTGTTCTTTAATGTTACAATCAATTTGCATCGCTAATTATTTGTACTTTCTATATTGAGATGGATCCGTTAGTGTAATTAGTATTAATGTGAATTATGATTATTTATCGCTTTTTTCGCCTAATTTTCGATGCATTAATCAATGTGAATTGCATTTATTGCTTTCATGCTTTTTCTTTAACCACATTTTAATGTATCAATCAATATATTGAGATGCATTCGTTAATGTAAGTGGAAATTGAACTTAATTACTCAATACTCTGGTCTCAAATAGTATAAGCAAATAAAAGTTAAACAAAGTTAACTTAGTTTGACTTTTTTTTTTGTTTATATTTGAAACCAGAGTTAATTACTTTAGTAAAAGGCGAAAGAATAGATCGCTATGTGATCATCACACGGCTCCGTAAACCAGAGTTAATTACTATTATTATGAATATATGAATATGATTATCAATCCCATTTTTCACCTAAATTTTGATGCATCAATCAATGTAGTACATTGCATTCATGCTTTTACTTTAACCGCATTTTAATGTATCTGCATTTTCGACCAGTACTTTTTTATGCATCAATCAACGTGCATTGCTAATTATCTGCATTTTCTATGTTAAGATGGTTCCATTAATGTAATAGGAAATTGAACTATGAGATATACTCAAATGACACACATGCTTTCTATTTTTTGAACAAACATTTATCACTCTTACTCGTTGGAGAGTTTATACACTCCTCCTCTCATATTAGGTCAACATCTTATACAAAATAGAGAGATGTTGGAGAATTTATAGAAACTCTCACTCTTATTTTTGTATATGTGAGATGAATGTAATAAAGGATAGGTCAATATCTTGTACAAAATTGAGAGATGTATGTGTCGTTTGAATATATCTTAGGAGCATAGGTGAGTGAAATTTATTAGTGTATAATCATCAATTTGTTGCGACTAATCAGAAACTTGCCATTATATGATATGAGTATTTTGTTTTAATTTAAAATGAAGAAAAAAAGAAATGAGTATGCAAGTTCCGACAATTGATCAACCTGCAAGTGTATCTGCTAGGAGTAGAAAATAGAAGACTACAGCAAAATGTAACCTACTAAAAATAAAAATTAATTAGTTTGATTTGAGGCTTGATTTGATTTGGCCACAAGTGCAATCTTGATGATGAGCACTGAATTCAAATGGAAAGAATGAGAGTTATGAGATTCTTCTTTTTCCACAGTTGTTCAAAACTACTGATTCATGTATTTTTTGAGTGTACAAAAATGCATTTTGGTTCCCAAGCACTGCATTTAATATTCAAATGAAGTAGAGTTTGTCATAGCCAAATCATCAGTGTTGTTTAACTAGTTTAATTTTGGTGAGGAATGTTAGCTTGGTTACATATTTTCCAAGGCATCTAAACTGAAGTTTCACTCATGTACAGCAAGCAGCACTGGTACTCAATGCGTCCAGGCGTTTTAGATATACTCTGGACTTCAAAGGGGAAGAGGAAAAACAGCAAAAGAAGAGCTTAATTAGAGCGCATGCACAAGTCATAAGAGTAATGTTTCAGAATGTCAAACTTGTTACCTGATTGAATGTTTCTAACCACCTTTGACTATTCTAATCAACAATTAATTGTTCTATCAGGCTGCACTGCTTTTTAGATTGGCCGGTGAACGTGAACTAGGTATACTTACTTTGATATCGTATTTTTTTCTCCCATCTTTTATTGATTATGATGACTGTCATCTTTGCTTACCGAGAACGTAGAACCTTGAAAGAATAATCTTTATTAAACCATAGCCTGCCACCCTTGTAAGCTGTATCACATAATTAACAAATCTTGTATTCGTTGCAATGATGAGTTTGTAGTATAAACATTGGAGAGGTTAAGAGATCTGAACCAGAGTGGTCAATTGTTGCGATAATAAAATCCAAAAAGAGAACCAAAAAAGAGTAAGCAGCACAGCCTTGATTCCTTTTCTTTTCATTGAAGGTATCACAATTCACAAGTGAAGATAGTGCCAGATTACTAGTAATGGTTAAAAAGCAATTACATCATCTGATTTTCTCTATGTGGGATAGAAAATTCTACTGTATTTAATATCTTTAAGCAAATATGCAATTTAGAGATATGAGCTGGTGAAAATCATAAACTATAAAAATGTTAATTGCTTTCTAGTTTTGTAGTTTGTATTCTGCGGCAGGAAGGAATTTATTCGTAGATTTCAATTAATTCTTCCGTTATTGGCTTGTACAAATTTATAAATCAAACTACATGTGGTTAGAGCTTATGCAACTGAATCATTATCTACATGTGGAGTTACTTATTACGACCTTTCAATTTATATTTTGAATTATCCAGTGATAAGTCCAGCAGCTACACCCTCACCTCAACATTCAGTTGGTGACTTTGGAGTTGGCCTAGAACAACTTGCTTCGATGTCTAAGGATCAAAATGTTTCTGCTTTACAGCAATATGGAGGGGTAAGTCTACAGCATACTCTTTTGTTTTGTAACACAGATGTTGCAATGAGTTACTTTGCTAATATAATTTGATGATATCTTCATCAGGTTAAAGGCCTATCAAGTTTACTAAAATCAAGTCCAGATAAAGGAATTAGTGGAGATGATGATGATCTATTGAAAAGGAAAAATGCATTTGGAACTAATACATATCCTCGGAAAAAAGGGAGAAGTTTCTGGGTATGTTTATATGATTATACTATTGTTCCCAATGAATTAATTATGATACTGGTATTAATTCATTTTGATTGTTTGCAGAGGTTTTTATGGGAGGCTTGGCAAGATCTGACTCTCATAATATTGATTGTAGCAGCTGTAGTGTCATTGGTACTTGGAATAAAAACAGAGGTGTGATCATCATTCATATTTTCTAATTGTATTGTTGATTACACATTCCATTTAAGCTCAATATTCACTCTGCAATTTCTTTGAGCTTTTGACGTCACTAAATTTTAGTTGTTTACTTTTGGCATTTTATTTATGAAACCCTCTCTTCTCTTTATATGACTGTTTCTGCATGGTGCTTGGTTCTGAATCTTCTGATTATTCTTGTCATTTCATTTGATATTGGATAAATTTTTCGTTTACATTCTCCTGGCATAGTTATTATAATATTATTCCCGGTGGTTTATCCTTTCTTTCACTTGTAATTCGCAGGGTTGGAGTGAAGGATGGTATGATGGGGGAAGCATTGCTTTTGCAGTTTTACTTGTTATTGTAGTTACTGGTACTGCATATAACTCTTTTTAACGATATATTTACTCCTATTAAAATTTAAAATATTTATACGTGTGTAGAGGATGGCATGTTGAGATTTGGAAGAAATTATATTTTCCATTGAACCTATTTGTGTTCTTCGAGTTTTCCTTATTAATAACCTTAATGCAAACTGTATCAATTTATTTGTACAACTGACTGCTAATTTTTGTTTGTCCAGCTGTCAGCGACTATCGACAATCTTTGCAATTTCAGAATTTGAATGCAGAGAAACAAAATATACAATTGGAGGTGTGTAACACATCTTAGCAACACATAACTTGCTAATCATTGGGAACATAGCTCACATAACTATCATGTACTTTGAACTTGTTACAGGTCATGAGAAGTGGGAGAACGATTAAAATTTCTATATTTGACATTGTTGTTGGTGATGTTATACCCCTTAAAATAGGAGATCAGGTGAGTTTGCATGATATTTTGAGTTTGTCAGGAAAGTAAATGTGTTTTCTTTTTCATTAATTACCTCTATCGGTATACTCAGGTTCCTGCTGATGGAGTATTAATCACAGGTCACTCACTTGCAATCGACGAATCCAGTATGACTGGTGAAAGCAAGATTGTATGTATTTTAATACCCTCTATTTACGAAATTTAACGGTTTTTAATTCTTATGACTTTAAAGTAAATAGTGTCATGCAGGTTCATAAGGATCAGAAAGCGCCATTTTTTATGTCTGGTTGCAAAGTAGCAGATGGTGTTGGCGTTATGATGGTACAATATGATAATCTTAGACTATTTTTTGTGAGCAGTGGCTTTTGTCGATATATAAAAAATGAAAATTGCTAAATGATATGAAATTATTTTCGTGAAACAACTCAAATCGAAAAAAGTATGTTGTATGTCTCACTTGCCCATTGAATTTTCATTATTGTTCTTTTCTTTTTCTAACCATCAGCGGTTATTAGGCATTTTTAAATGTTTCATTCATTGAGATTTCCTAAAATAAAATAAAAAAATTGCTGATAAAAATTCACTGATTTTAAGGTTTTTGGAATTGTTTCGGTGCCAAATGTTTCTGGCTTATTCTGCTTGCATGTATTCATGCTGATATTTTCTTTTCTTGTGGTTAACTTTGGCTTCATTTGTCCATGTGAGCTTAGCTCGGTTAGTATGGACATTGCATATTATATGCAAGGGTCGGGGTTCACACCCCACCTTTTCAACTTAAAAAGATGATCTTCTACACTAGACTACTTGACAACAAAAAAAAAAACTTTGGCTTCATTTGTTTGGGGCCAAATATTGAGAGCTGGCTGATTGTGTTCCATTGTTGATATATAGATGAATTAAATTTTTTTATAAAATTAGTCTTTCATTTGTTTCAGTAATTTATAGTTTTTAGTAATTAGTGGTCCCACAATTTTCTTGTTGTTTTTGTAATGCAGTGAATTTAATCCTTTCAATATTAACTTTTATTGATAAACTTTTCGTAGTGCGCTCTCTAAGTCCTAGTGTACTATTTTGATTATGGTTGTCTTCAAACCCATGAAACAAAATTTACAGAATGCCCCCACCATAAAGTCACATTTAGACTGCCATATGTAGGTAACTGCTGTTGGTATTAATACTGAGTGGGGATTATTGATGGCAAGTATCTCAGAGGACACAGGAGAAGAGACTCCATTACAGGTCCCACCCCCCCGCTCCATCCTAATAAAAGAAAAGAAAGGCTGTTGCTTTAGCAGTATGCTATCGAACCCCATATGTTAAAACTGAGATTATTTTTGGTGACATGAAATAGGTACGTTTGAATGGAGTGGCAACTTTTGTAGGTATAGTCGGGCTTTCTGTAGCTGTTTTAGTGCTCGCAGTCCTCTTGGGAAGGTAATCTGAAGTTGTTCTTTTTCGTTGGCTATAACTTGTTAAACATGTATTGTGTCATTACTGACATGTTATGTTATGGATTTGAAATTGTAGATACTTTTCTGGCCACACAAATGATGTAGAAGGAAATCCCCAATTCGTTGCCGGAAAGACTAAAATTAGTATAGCAGTTGATGGGGTCATCAAAATTTTTACCATTGCAGTAAGTGCAAGTTTTGAACTGTTACACATTTATTTGTTCATCTATGTGTAGCAGCTTTTGACTATATATAGAGCCATACAGGTCACAATTGTAGTTGTTGCAGTGCCTGAAGGTCTACCTTTGGCTGTTACTTTAACGTAAGTACAAGTGGCTAGGTTACTTCATTATACAATTTAGATGTAGCAAAACGAACCCATTGATTTTTCTTCTAATCTGTGTAATTTTCTTCCTCTGTTGCTATCACAATAGCCTGGCATACTCGATGCGGAAAATGATGGCAGATAAAGCCCTGGTAAGCATCATTCACATCTCCAATCATCAAGTCCATATCTTAGTTTTGCAAATTTTTATGCTATTTTTAGTTTTAAAACCTAACGACATAGATGTGCAGGTACGAAGGCTGTCAGCCTGTGAAACTATGGGCTCTGCTACAACAATTTGCAGTGATAAGACAGGAACATTGACGTTAAATCAGGCGAGTTTCAAAATCCAAGGCTTGGATAGTCTAAAAGGAGTTATAAGTTATAACTATAATTTAAATTTATGCAAATTAGTAAAAGCTTCAAGCGTTATGGCTTTTATCTAAGTGTAGGTGATTGTGGGTTCATAATACATTCGTAATTGCCACTTTCCTATAATTTTCCAGAATTCTAAACAGTATAACTTCAGAGATTAATCCCTGATTGATTTGTTTGGGTTGACGAAGCATAGTGGTTGAATTTCTGTCCCTTACAAAATTCAAGGCATCTGTATGGACAGGAGAAGGATACATTATTCATTATTAAGTGTAATATGGATAAATAGAGAGAAGGAACTCATAGAACAAATCAGTTGTTCAATAAGTGGCTTCATTTGTTTGATAAACCCCATGCGCTTGTAATAGCCATAGTCTATCCGATAGTTTATACAATTCATCAAAAAGCTAGTAGTCCATTTTGTTGAACTCTCAAGTATCTGTATTTATTTGTTTTTTTAAATCCTTGAATTATGGAGATATCGTAGTAATTTACTGTATGGCACTACAGATGACTGTTGTTGAAGCATATGTTGGGAAGAGCAAACTAAATCCACCGGATGACTCTTCAAAGTTCCATCCAGAAGCATTATCTCTGATAAATGAAAGCATTGCACAGAATACCACCGGAAATGTTTTTGTGTCTAAGGTTAGTCTTTATATGCTATTTTAATTACTGTAACTAGGATTCCCTTTTATGTTTTTGTGATATTTGGTGCTAAATTAACTCAACGATTTTGATAAGTATCAAGTACTTGATGAGAACCCTCCCTTAAAAGCTAGCTATGAAGGGAGAAAAACCAAGCCAGTTAAACACTCCACCGAGCATCCCATACTCTCGATATGGGACTTGGGCACCTCATAATACCCAAGCCCCTATCATAGCACTGCCCTTGTGAAGCGACGCCCTGACGGCTGTACTCTACGACACTTTACTCGGCCTTTCCGGTCAGCCGTTCCGTAGGTAGCCCTTTCTGAGCCATTGACAACCAGCTCGCATATCAGTTTATAAGCATATCTAAGCACTTGAGGAACCTCCCTTAAAAGCTAGCTATCAGGGGGGAAAAACAAACCAATTAAATAATCCACCGAGCATCCCATACTACTCGATGTGGTACTTGGGCACCCCATACTACCCAAGTCCCTATCAGATTTTTTCGTGGTCTTGATTAAAGTTTTTGTTTGAGGAGAGTGATATTTTAATTCTTCAAATTGACAGCTGAGTACAATCATATTTGCTGTGGTCATTTATCTTCTAGAAGATCTGAAACAAATTCAGTAGTATTTCAATAGAACTTGTGTGCCTCAGAGATATGAAATGAAACCTCCACTTAATTGCTTCAGTTTTTAGGGAAGTTAGTCCATGATATGTCGTTAGAGCCTCCATGACTAAGTGGTTATTATTTCAATCCTTGCCACCCTAAGTCAGCACGTAAGGTGAAATGGTTATGTGCATTGTGCATACTGCAAGTCTAAAGGGCTTTTAGTTTTATGTGAGGTGCATGTTAGATATGAGACCAATAAAATGCCTGACATACACTATAGGTAGTAAATTGACTTCATTGATTTTTCATTTACTGATATGAATCTGCACTGGTCTTGCGAATGTGTTGCATAAAAGCTGAAAGATAAATTCTTTATTAACCTTTTCTTTCCCTTTTTAATTGTCACCAATGTGTTTTTGATTTTATGAATATGACTAGAGTTTTGTTATCTAGAGTTAAATCTCCGATTTTATTCTGTTTCATAGGATGGTGGAGAGCTAGAGGTTACAGGATCACCGACAGAGAAGGCAATTCTTTCATGGGCAGTCAAGGTACCCTGACTTTTGTTCCTGTGTTTTTTTTCCCTGTCAATCTCCCCTTTCGTTAACAGTGTGTTGATTTGAACCTGAACTCATTTTTATATGGCAGTTGGGTATGAATTTTGATCTTATCAGATCTAACTCAACAGTTCTTCATGTCTTTCCATTCAATTCCGAGAAAAAACGAGGTGGTGTTGCTCTGAAGCTGGTAATAATTTGATCAAAATATTTACCAATTCATCCTTTCATTCATTGTAGCTTATACTAGTATCGGACATATTCAATTATTGTAGCTTATACTAGTATCGGACATATTCAATTGTGAGCTAAATTAAGTTATAAAAATGAATGTTGTTTACTCTGCTATGATGAAACCATATCACGTGGATAGGTTACATAAGCTTTTTATTGAATTTTAATTTCCCGTCAACTTTTCTATGATAATAAGATACATAATCCAATATTCATGGCAGGTGGACTCTGGAGTGCATATACACTGGAAAGGAGCTGCAGAAATAGTTCTAGGAGCATGTACCCAATATCTTGATTCAAATGGTCACCTGCAATCCATCGAACAAGAGAAGGTTAGGAACAGTAGCTTCAAGTCCGATGAAATTTTTAGAAATTCAGTGAACTTAATATTGGAGATAAAATTTTCTTTTGATTAATAGCCAGTAAAAATTAAGAAAAACACGTGGAATAAGGTTACCACCAAAATACTTTATTATCATCAGTATGATTATGTTTTTTTTTCCAAGTTACTGATGCCAAATTATGCAATTATATATCAACTGATAATCTTTCCAAAGTATAACAACTGAGAGCGGTGAGCATTCTTTTTGGCAATGTCCTAATTAAGCAGACATTTTTTGTTTAAAACTCTTTCAGGATTTTCTCAAGGAGGCTATTGATGACATGGCTGCTCGCAGTTTGCGTTGTGTTGCTATCGCATACAGATCGTATGAATTAGACAAAATTCCATCTAATGAGGAGGATTTAGCCCAATGGTCCTTACCAGAAGATGAGCTTGTTTTGCTTGCTATTGTTGGAATCAAGGTAAAATGCAAGTGTAGGTTTTCCTGTTATATTGCATTAACTTGATGTTTATCTCATTACTGATTACATCCATTTTATATACAAATAAGTCATGGGTTCTGGTCAAAATATTCTTAGTTATATGTTTAAACCCTTATATGTGTGTCTATATCTATATGTTCCCCCACTAACAATATATATGTGTGTGTGTGTGCGCGCGCGCGCGTGTGCACTTGTGTGTGTGTTAGGAACAAATATTACAGATTATGAGCTTCAGAATATTCTTTTTTGCTGAATATGAAACTGTGTACCGTGTAGAGTGGAGTTTGTTTGGTCCTTATGCTTTCGAACTAACCCTAAATAAATTCCTTCGTCTGAGTTAAAACTAATCCATGTCTTCAGGATCCTTGTCGCCCTGGTGTCAAAGATGCCGTGAGAATATGCACTGACGCTGGTGTTAAGGTAATATATGTGTCATGTTTGATGACTACAGTATTCATATTGCTTGATCAATTAACAGTGTTGGAACGTGGTTTCTGACTTTATGATAGCACATGAGTGCTACCCCAAAATTTAATCAAGGCAACCCAACACATGGTACATTTATGAACTCTCAGGTACGCATGGTTACTGGAGACAACCTTCAAACAGCAAAGGCAATAGCTCTGGAGTGTGGGATACTGGCTTCAAATGAAGAAGCAGTTCAGCCATGTATAATTGAAGGAAAGGTATTTCGGGAGCTATCTGAAAAAGAAAGGGAACAGGTTGCGAAGAAAATTACGGTATGCTTCGTCCTTTCTTCCATTGTGATTTCTTTTGTTATCTGCATGAGTTGCTATTATTCGATAGAGGATGTTTAACCCTCTATTCATAGCCTTATTCAAAGTAATGCTGTTTGTGCTAATAACTTCAATTATATTACGTCCGATTTAATTTTCTAATAGTGATTTGAATAATATATATATAGGTGATGGGCAGGTCTTCTCCTAATGACAAGCTTTTGCTCGTGCAAGCACTGCGTAGAGGAGGTGACGTGGTTGCTGTCACAGGAGATGGCACCAATGATGCCCCTGCACTACACGAGGTTTGTCATATTCCTTGGATGCACCATCTTGACTTTTGAGGAATGAAATAACTTCAAAAAAAAAAAATCTTCTGAATTCTTGCATATGAGTGAACCTGCACAGTAATCATAGATATATTCCACTGAATCGCTGATGCAGACAGCACCATTTTGATCAGTATATAATAGAGCATCTATACTTGTTGACGCGACTTCATCATAAACTTATCTCGTTAAAATATTTCTACGTGCAGACATGTATTTCTGTTTGATTTGTCCTTTGAACTGTCAGTTGCTGTTAAGTAATCATGTAGATATGATTCTAGTTGCATTTGCAACTGTTGAATGCAAAAAAATTGCATATATGAATGTCAAGATTATAGTTATCAGCATTCAGTATCAAAAAACATTATGGATCTAATATTGCGAATACAAGTGGAGGAAGTGGGAAGCAAATATATTGTTTCTGTAAACTAACTGTTTTTCTACCAAAATCATGACCATGCCAATAGTCGTTAGCTTTAATAAGAATGTCTTGTTCCTAGAACTATTAAGCTTATTGTGTTTGGCCAACTTATTGAAAACTGAAGAAGGGAGAGAAGAAGAGAAAAGGAGAGAGAATGCAAATAAGCCATTTCTTTGTGTGATACTGCTATTCACTGTTTAGGACATTTTTATCAGCAAAATACTTTTCCTTCCATACAAGAGTAGTAAATTCAATGTGTTTTCTTTTTGTTAGCATTTGTAGCATATAGATGCTTGCAATTAATGTAGTACATATATGTGCCCCTGGTTGATGGTTTGAAAGTTTACTCCCGCCTCTTGCACCTCCATCCTTGATTGGGTTGTGATATTTCATTCTTCATTTTCAAATTCATGTTTACACTGAAAAAATATCCTTTTTGTAGTTGACTTTGTGCTTTACTATTTTGTTTTGTAGGCAGATATTGGTCTTTCTATGGGCATCCAAGGAACTGAAGTTGCAAAAGAAAGCTCAGATATTATAATCTTGGATGATAACTTTGCATCAGTTGTAAAGGTAAGCATTTTGTTTATTGGCTCAACTCTCAAGATGATGATATCACCTTTGTCCCATGTTTTTGCCATGTAAATGGTTCAAGACACTACTAGAAAGTCATTACTTTTTTGTTTGGCGTTGTTTTATTTTCTCCAGTTTTTATTAACATTTACATCATTTAGCCCTTTCGGCTTAAAAAATTTGGCCATGAACTTCCCATGGCCGAGAAACATTCCAATTTACCAGTTCACTGCCGTAGTGGGCATAATATGGTTTTAGCTTCAATTTGGCTTAAGGAGAAATATATTTTACCAGTTCACTAAATTGATCAATCTGTATATTATCTAAGATGTCTGTTTCAATATTTATGTAGGTTGTCCGCTGGGGCCGCTCTGTATATGCAAATATTCAGAAATTTATCCAGTTCCAGCTTACTGTGAACGTTGCTGCTCTTGTAATAAATGTTGTGGCAGCAATAAGTTCTGGTGATGTTCCCTTAAATGCAGTACAGGTACCCCTCTTTCTTTCTTCTTGTGATTATTTTTTAGTTACATTTATGTCGATGCTCCAAAACTTGAACAGAAGGTGGAAAGTAGGTAACATGACCAAGCTTTTAAGGCCACAAATTTGTAGCATTGTTCAGAATCAAAACAGAATTTTTTTACTAATATCAATTGTTAACCCTAGAAGTGCCTTTGCTTGCTGGTAAGTGTAAGACAAATTGACTCTGGTTGGTGCTTTGATGGACATAAAATGTAACAAATGTAAGGTGTATCGCTAGAGTGGGTTGGGTTTGCTTCAAAGATTTCCTTAGTATAGTAATAGGTGGCACGATGTGTAGAAGTAGCTCTGACGTCTTATCTGTTTGGGTCAAAACTCACCTTACAGAACTCTTACTGCGTTTGGGTTATAGTTCTGAATGTTTGTTATCGACTACTTTTCTCATGCAGTTCGGGAGAAAAGGTGTTGAATTGCTGTATCCATTAATATAATTGTGGCTTAGAAATTCTGAATGTTAATTGTTATTGGAAACCAAGACTTTTAAATTAAGTAGGGAAGAGCTGATTGAATTAATCAACAATGAAAACAACATACATATTGTTTTTTAACGCACCTGCTCTTGGGTGCAGCTTTTGTGGGTCAACCTTATCATGGACACACTTGGGGCCCTTGCCCTGGCTACGGAACCACCAACAGACCACCTAATGCACAGATCACCAGTTGGTCGAAGGTTTGGATTGACTTGCTTTCTCATTTGTCACTTCATTGGCTATTAATTTACAGTAACACTCTTAATTCTTAAAGCTGGGCTGGCACGTATATGCACACTCATGTACACATGGCTTATATTTGATGTGTTTTCAATTTTGATCCTTGGTGTGTGTGTGTGTGTCTCTGTGTTTTCTCAACAAAAGCTTATGGCATTGAAGAAGTTTTGAAAGATAACTCTTGCATTGTATACCATTTTGCAACTAATGAACATAAATGCTAGCAAAATGTTCACTTCCATGAAGTGTTACACTTTTTCTTCCAAGAGCAGAAAAGTCAGTGGGAAAGAATCTAAGCGTGCATTGTGTAGTCTTGTGCCCTTGTTTCGTTTTAATTGAGTCTTGTGCCCTTGTATCTTGTTTAATTGAGTAAATGAGAAAGTTATGTTGTTTTTCTTTCACATTTGAATTTTATACTCATTTTCCTGAAACTCTCCGGGGTTGCGTTTTCCTCAAACATTGAGTTAAAAATGTACACTTTTAATTTTAACTATGATCTTTTCTTGGGCTTTCAGGGAACCTCTTATTACAAATATCATGTGGAGAAACTTGATCGTACAGGTAAAATAGTTTATTCAATGTAGATACTTCATAAGATTAAAATGGAATTTGGAATATGACACTCTTTAAGTCCTATTGTCTAATTATATTATTTGTCATCTTAGGCTCTTTATCAAGTTTCAGTTCTTCTCGTTCTGAACTTCTGCGGTGAAAGTATTCTACCTAAGCAAGATACTAAAGCCCATGACTTTCAAGTGAAGAATACTTTGATATTCAATGCATTCGTCATGTGCCAAGTAAGTGGAATAGTAAATTATTTAATGTGTGGAATAGTAGATTTTTGAATGTGTGGAATAGTAGATTGGTATTTTTGAACCCTTGTTTTTCCTTTTTTCCCCACATTTTGAGAGGAGAGATGCCTTTAGGTGCAATTATACAAATACATTTGCTAGAAATTCATCCTATTCTTGAGTAAACAATTTTAAGTTTCCCTAACAGATATTCAATGAGTTCAATGCTCGGAAACCAGATGAAATGAATGTCTTCCGAGGAGTGACTAAGAACCGTCTTTTCATGGGAATTATTGGAATAACCTTTATACTTCAGGTGAATAAGGAACCTTTTGTTTTTCTGTTCATAAATCTTATCTTAATTACTAACATTTGCATGCTCTATCACTCTACTCCAAATTTTCAGATAGTCATCATTGAGTTCCTTGGAAAGTTTGCCTCAACGGTGAGGCTTGACTGGAAGTTGTGGCTTGTTTCTCTTATAATTGGCCTTGTCAGGTTAGTTCGCCGAACTTTATTAGCATTTAATCATGTGTTCATGCTCTTGATATTATCTAGAGTTCAAGACATCTATGTTCCGAGACTTGATCATGACCATTGTTTTTGCTATCTCACAGCTGGCCTCTTGCTATAGCTGGAAAGTTCATTCCAGTTCCCAAAACACCATTGTCGCGTACATTCATGAAGCCAATTAGACGATTGAGGAGGTCTCGTTCTTCGCAATAGGAAGTCGAACACGTGCAATTCATATTAAGCTAACGCCTGACAAGTAACAATACACATAACTAGCCCCAATTGTTGAAGCTTTTCTTCTACAATATGAATACAATGTAATGTATATTCAATACTTCCCAAAGGGATTTAATCATAAAGCAATCTTTATGTGATGTGTTAACCTTTACTTCTTTTCCTTTTTTATTAATATTTTTGATCAACTGTACATTGTAACATTTCCAGATATTGTTAGAATTACTTGTTGTAAATGCTATCAAACTGAACTTGCACAAGGTTCGATTTCAACAAAAATAGGAAAGAAAGGAAAGCATTGGCATGATTTTAACTTTGCACGTTTCATTCATCACATAAACTAGCATTTCCTTCCAGTTACAAGTTGCAACATCTTTAACTACTTTTTATAAGAAGAAAATGCTTGTCTGTTTATTCAAAGCCAAAATTTAACTGGTTTTTGCAATTTGTTTGAATTGTAAAGGATGTTGTTATGTTAAGCTGAAATATTAAAACGTACTTCATTATAGGAGAAACTGAAAAATTCACTTTGGAACCATTTACTTATCACTTTCTATTAATTTAATGAAACAGAGAAAGAAAATACATATACATAAATCAATGCTTTAAACTTTAAAGAAGGCTCTCTTGTATTTAAAAAAAAAAAAAAACAGAAAGAGAATTTCTTTTCCCACTTTTCTTGCTTCTTGTGCGCCCTCCATTTTTCGATTTTATCTCCGTTCAGATTATATAATCTGAAGTATTTCTATTGCATTTTGGAGTATATAATCTGAAGCCTTTCAACAGAGAAAATCGGGTGTTTTTGCCATTGAATCAACCTTTTGACAAATACAATCTGAATACAAATTTATCGGTTCAAATTATATAATATGAAATGTGTCAAATCCTTGTAACAAAAAAAAAAAAGTCAAATCCTTGTAACAAAAAAAAATGTCAAATCCTTCCATAAGGCCAGTTTTAACATTGGTAGTCCTTAACACATTTCATATTATATAATATGAATACGTCAAATACGTGTTCAGATGAATATATGAGATTGACAAAGCCACTTTCCCTACTACATACTCTTTTCTTTTGCTCCATAACGTGAGTATCTGTAAGGTACCAAGTCTTATAGAACAAGACCCTCTCATCAGTTCACTACCAAAAAAAAAAAGACCCTCTCATCAGTTGACATGTTTGTATTGACTACTTTGTTGACATAATTCAATTCAGTTGTATTAGACAAGACATTTTAAATTTTTGACTAAGCATTACTTCTTGAATTTGTTAGTATAGTTTTCTAGTGTATGGATCTTGGATTTATTGTATAGGGTAGGTAAATATTATATCGTGTAAATATGGATATGATATCCTGTACTTTTTTTACTGGTTGTTTTAAACCTATATAAGAGATCTTGTTGTGTAATTGTGACACACAGTATTTGACATATGAGTCTCTCTTTTCTTCTCTAAAAAGTAACATTTGTCGAGTAAAATTTCCTTAGCAAATATGACCTTGAAGATGTTGAGTTCTGCATAATGATCTATGGAAAATGTGAATCATGTTGATGAAGATTATGGAAGGGCTGTAATATCCAATACTTAAAATAAGGAAAATGCTAACTTGTGCCCTAAGAGCACAAGATAAGGATATAAAAATAGAATTAAAAATTAAATGTTGCGTTGAAAAGATAACTTTTTAAACTTTTAATATTATGAATGCAACAATTTCCAAGATTATATTTCTATATTTAGTTTCTTATCTTGTGCCTTAAGGACACAAATTAACAAGACTCTTAAAATAAAGAATTGACTTAAACATGTGTTTATTCCTTTTTATGAGGTTATGCTAAGCTGAAATAGTAAGACCAAATTCATTAGATGGAAGGGAGAAGCTGAAAATTCACCTTGGAAACAATATATTGGGCAAAACTGTACCAGTGGTCTTTTAAGTTAATTTAAACTTGTACTCATAATAATCATGTATATGTCTAATAAGTGAAATTCAAATCAAATGCACATAAAGAATAAATTGTGTGTTTCTTACCACTAGCATTCTAGAAGACCTTATGAAAAATATGGTGCTAGCACACAATATATGTTGGACATGTTCAGATTCTTGTAAATCTGTTCAAAGATTTATAGGGACCAAAAAATTAAAAAAAAAAAAATCAAATACTAAATGGCAACAAATTGAGTAATGATTTTTCATTCATTTATAATGTTAAAAATCTGGTTCAATTTTATTCCAGGGTAGATAAAGGAACACCGTGCTCTAAAATCCACCGAGAAATAGACAAAAAGGAAAAAGGAAAATCCTCCGCCGTCTGTGGGAATCGAACCCACGACCACGTGGTTAAAAGCCACGCGCTCTACCAGCTGAGCTAAGACGGCTTGTTGAAATAGTTTCTATTGCTTTTATATATATTCAATATTTACATGATAAACCTTCGGTTCTATCTTCAGTATAAAATCAGTTAAATCTTGTTATAATATCAACAGTTTCACAGAAACAATATAGGTTAAATATTTGTTTAACTGTCGTATATTTCAAAACAACTATAACTAAATATGATAAAATATGAGCACGTACTACTATATTTAATAAAACCACCAAATTTAGAAGGAAAAAAAAAAATCAAACCTGCAACTTTGGAAGAGTAAATCGAATTTGACTAATAGAACAATGTAATGTAAATGTCCACAAAGTTAAATAATATACTTTTTTTTTTTAAAGAAATATATATTAATACAGTAAAAGAATAACAAAGTTTTATGTCATGTCACTCCCTCAAAAAAAAAAGTTTTATGTCATTATTCAAAAAAAAAAAGTTTTATGTTCAAAACAAAAAGTTTAGAACAAGTGGTTGGTGTGTAATAAATTTTGGAGTTAAAAACTTAATTTTTAATGATAAAAGAAAAAAAAAATAACAAGGTGCGACAGAAGACTTGTTTCTTTTCACATTGATGCATACCTTGGGGTATGGTTGAAAGAAATTTAATAACAAAAAAAGAAAATTTGAGAAAAAAGAAATAACTCAAATTCATTTTGTACAAGGAAAATGCAAGAGGGAGCATTTAAATATGGGAAAAGTTAACATGTCTTAAAATTACTCTTTAACAACTTCAAAGAGTCTTTAAAAAACCTACCATAAATAGTAATTTTTTTTATAGAAATGATGAATTCAATTCATTGAAAATTCAACTAATTGACTTTTTCAATAAACATTTTCTTAATTAAAAACTTAAATAGTGTATTTAGGACACTCTTTAACAAGACAAAAAAAAAAAAACCTAAGGTGTTTCTTTCTTTTTAAAGAGAAACAAGATAAAAATAAATTAAAGTAAGCATCATCCTCAATTTGTTGTATTCACACTTTTAGCACTTTTTCCAGAGACAATTCTATTTGAAGTAGATGAACAACACATAAAAAAAACTTCTCATAGGATTTATATTTTACAATGATCCAATCAAATACACTCTCTAAGTCAACCCCATTGGGATGAATGTTTATCTATAAAAAAAACATGCAATAAATAGCCAAAGTCAATGAATGCAGTATCAATTGTTCCACTCATTAAGAACAAGAATTATGGGGCAGCCATAATTTTACAAGCCAAATATGTGAATAGAAAAGCCTTGTGTACATACATGTTAAATGACAAAAATTTCAATCTAGTGAACACTTGACTCTCCTCCCTTTTTGCTGAAAATTTCATTGAAATCTGCAAACAAAAGACCTTAGGCCCTAAAAAAACTGAAACTCTTGAATGCATTGTTACATTGACAAACAACAAACTACTAACAATAACAAGAATATGCAAAGTGGTTTTTCTTGGAGATATATGGGGACAAGAAGCTTGAGGCTGAAGCCGATGAATCTGAAATTATGGCCGGAACCAATATTTGTGTTTTACCGGAACCAATCCTCTTACCAGCTACGTTCGCATACAATAGACCCGAAATTGCTGGTACGAAAACATCACTCTCGGTACTAATATAAAAGTCAATCACATCCTCCAATTCAGAATCTTTAGAATCTAGGAACTTTGTCTTCTTATCCGCCGGCATGATGGATTCCTGCAACATTTTTAAGAGGAAATGAGAGATATATTACACTTTTAGCATGAAAGATTGTAGACTATTCCAATGCGAAAAGAAAGAAAGTATGTGTGTGTGGGACTTTGCCTGCAATCACAAACTCACACCGCAGTCGGCACATCAGTGATCGTTGGATGAGATCAGATGGTCCAGAAAGTAGGGAAATTTTGATTTTTATTAAACTCTAAAATAATAAGCTTGAAATATGAACCGTCTTATCTCAACCCTACAACCATCGATTTGTTAACCTTCATGTGTGTGTGTCTGCGTGATCGTGTGAGAGATAGAGATGAAGAAATAAGAACAAATAGCTCACCTTCGTGTAAGTTTTAGGAAACAGGTCCTTAAGAGAATCAAGGCTATCATCCCACCTTGATTGTGTCAAATAAATTGTGGTATCCTTATCAATACCAATCTTCCTCAAAAACACTGCAATCTCTTGTGCATTGAAACAGGTCTTCTCTCCATCATTATCATCGTTTCCTTGGCAACCCTTCTTGTTCAACATCTCAACTCTCAAATCCACAGCTATAAATTGACCATCTGATTTTCGGCTTAAAGTTCTAAGTCTTTCAACCATTGAGTCAACAAGGTCATGAATTTCCGGCTGCAACTCCAAACTTCCATACATTGACAAGCATGCAATGGAATCAGTGTCACCTTTTTTCCCCGACTTTCTCATGTTTATTGAAGGAAAGTAAGTCGCTAGCCTTACGTTTCCCTTTGATCTATAAATTGGTTCGACATGTCGAGCTATGTAATCTTCGGTAACCCGGTTAGGGACCTTCACAGCAGCAATTTTTTTAGTTGTTACATGAGAAGGAAGATCTTTTACCACTTTGACCACTCCTTCCATGCTTTTCATGAACACGTCGACATCATAAATGTCCTCAAAGTTCCTGAGACATGAATTATATTAGGCACACACCATGAATTATATTCCTCCGGAATGAAATATAAGCAAAACTTCACCAAATTATTGATCATGAATGTGACATTCTTTTATACACCGAATCTTTATGGACAGAACTAACCTCTTGTCACCAGGTTGGCTTCCTCTGATGTCAGGGATCACAAGCGATGCCCCAAGATTTCTAGCCACAATTACTGCATCTGCTATCTGGACATGAAGCATATCAGTGATGAAAGAAGATCAGGGAAATGGAAAATGAAGGAAAGTATAACAAATAAAGAATGGAAATAGCTTCAAATTTTACAATAATGCACTGGCTTAAGAAGCAGATCACACGCACATATGTAATATCGTAGCAATGAAAATTAGCAGTCTTATCATAACTACTACTACTAAGTTTGTATTTGGTTCTGTGGTGATTAAAATTGAGCTTGAACGAATTGATTTTGTAGAACTGATTCCACCTAAAATTGATTTCAATGTAAAGCGATTTATTCTCCGATTAAATATTGATGGTGTTTGAGAAACAGCCGCAATATCTTACATCACTAATACCAACAAAAATCCTCATTTTGATAAGTCAATCACAATAATTGAATCGTTTACCTGAGATAAGTGGTACTCTGGACCATTGGTTAATGAAAAGGTAACAAACCCATCCGTCTGCTCCACTTCGTCTGCCAACCATCGACAAAATATGAATTAACAATGAAAGAAAATCGAGTCACACGCATATTACTAGTACACACTTAAGTTCCTTGAAAATTTGCAAAACTTAAAATTGAAAATTACCTCCAGATGGCTTAACCCAACACGGTTTTAACTCGTCAGTATCTCCCTTCCAAAGCCCTATATTCTTTCTTACATGTGTAGTATCCATCTTTACATTTTCATAGGTTACATCATCTGTTGATCCTGGAAATTTATTATCCTTGTAAAACAAAAACAAAGAGAAAGACAAGCGAAATTAATAAATTGAAACTTATATAAAAAAAACTAGAAGACTAATAAACACAAATCCGGATAAGAAAAGCACTTGCATCTGTATTGATAGGAAGTCGACAAAAAATACGAAAAGAAAGCTAAAAACAGAAGAAAAAATGAGTTTGTGATTTTCCTATTTATCTAATATCTATCTTTAGTTGATTAACAAATTCGGCAGCTCCATGGTTCAATTAAAACGGTGTTTTTCGTTCAAAGGACAGCAACAACAATCTATTTTTATTGGGGAGGGGAAATTTGTTAGTAGCAGGGATCGAACCCTGGACTCACTCGGTGTCCCAACTCATACCACTGAGCTACACCTTCGGGGACACAAGGACAACAATTGACAGCTATACAACAAAAACACTAGATTTTCTCACCAAATCAGAAACACTTTCTTGTCCAAAAAAATTCAGACATAGAGCATTATTACATGTCTTCACACAAATCAATCAATAATTTCACAACAACTATACTAGAGTCTAGGAATCATAACCTATCACTATCCAAATTATATAAGCTATAAAACTACTCATATATACCTTGAAATCAACATCTACAACAAACAATTAATATCTCATAGTTTATAAACTAAGGATCTAACATATCTGCAAGCTTAAAGATGCATACACAAAATAATTTTTTTCATTGACCCTTGAAAGTTAAAATTCATTTCATTTTCAATTAAGTTTATATAGAAATTCAGATCCCCTAAAATTAACCAACTTTGTTCATAACAAAAAAAAATGGAAAGTCAAAAAAAAAAAAGATAAAGTAAGAAGACCCTTTAAGAGATTCATATAGACAACATCAAAAATATTGATAAAAAGAAAAAAAAAAGTGAAAAATTGAAACTTTAGATAAAAAAATTAAAATGGGTCTTACTTGAACAGAATCAAAATGGTCTCTTTTAATCATATGGATAAGCATAACAAACATAGTGAGAGTGAGGATACCAGCAACAATTTGTCTCAAATCAAAACCCATTTTCTTCTTCTTGTTTTGGTAATGAGAATGAGAGAAAGAAGAAGAAGAAAAAGAAGAGAAGGTTGAAATGAAAGAGAAGATGAGAGACAAAGCAATGTAATATAGTGAGACAGTGAAGCACCGACACTTTCCCTGACAATGATGTTCTTCCTAATATCCTACCTGGACTCTTTCTTTTCTTTTCTTTACTTTTTCATTGTAATTAATTCATGGAGAAACATATGGAGTAATCTTCTCATTCATTCTTGGAAAATGCTATTCCTCATTTATTATTGGAAAATGATTAGTGTTTAATTAGTAAAATCTTGATTTCTCATTTTGATATGGTTTGCTTTTTTACTTACGCACCGGTTTCCGACCCACCAAAGGTATGCGACTAATCTGGATTATGTGTAGAAGTATGTACACTGGTAAAGTGTTGTTCCCCCTGGAAATCAAACCTAGTATTTCCCAGGTACGTCCTTGGAAGGAGATCCCACAAGAGCCCAAACAACTTGGTTTGATATAGTTATTTTTGTTGACCTTCAATTTCAAGAGAAAGGGATCCATAATTTAAAATTCATAAGTAAGTTAAGTAAAATCTGACGAAAGATTGATTCAACCAAAAATCGAATTTATGTTTTTGAATTGAATTCAGATTCTTCTAAACGGTGAGTAATGTTAGGTGATACTCATTAAGTATCAAATTCACTCGTGGTTAAAATTATTATATTAGTTCGAATAAATCGATTGTTTAAGTAAAATCTCGGATTCAAGCAATGTATATATTAAAAATTTGGTTGGGATGGAGGGCATAATATATTTTTATGGGTAATACACATGACACAAAAAAAATTAAACTTTTTTCTAACTCATTCATACAAGTTTTTTTAAAATAAAAATAATTCATAAAATCTATATGGGTGTTAGTATTTTGAGGGTTCTACTGATTGACTTTATTTTTTTCTTGCAAAGGTCTGCTATTTGACATTTAATTGTAGTATTAAATGCTTTCGGTTACTTAGAAAAAGTACTCCGTGGTTTTATTTGACTCCTTCCTTACGAGAGGGCTTCAAAGCTATAATATAAAGCCCAATACTCCAATATGGAGACGTATCCATATTAAATACCGATACTCCGTGGATATTCTCGGATACGTATTCATGAAGTATCGGAATTAATTATTTTAATTTTAAATATATATTTTATCAGATACACACGGATACTTATAAGATACTTCACAGAGACGTATCCTGGAAAAAACATGAAGTGTAAAAAAAATGAGACTGTGTTGTGAAAATTCAATTGAGATGTATATCATTCAATTTAAGATATGAATCACTATAATTGTTTTTCGATAATCAATTAAAAATTATGTTTTTGCTGGATGAAAATAACGAGAGGGAGAGAGGAGATAACCTAACATATGAATGAAAATAGAATATGATTTATATAAAAACTTTTAAATTTTTTATTTTGATCACATGTATTATTTTTTGTAAATTGTGACTTTTACAGTTATACAGTATTGAAGAGTAATCAATGTTTTTTTAAGTATTTTACATGCATATAAATTTTAGAATAAATATTTTGTTAACGTATCTTAGTCGTATCGTAACCTAATTTTAAAAATTTTGCGTATCTGCGTACCCGTATCGTATCGTACCCGTATCCGTACTACGTATCCGGGCTTCATAGCTTCAAAGTAATTGTTTTGAATAGTTGAATATTTTTATTTTATTAAATATTTGTGCAAAATAAAAAATAGTCTCATTCCTTCTTAAAATGTATTTTTTTTGCCTAAATATTTCTTTTTAAGGAGAAAGTTAAACAGCGTTCTTGGGACATTGGTTAAGCAACCATAACAAGTAACTATTTATGGATTCGTTAACCGCTGTCATGAGTGCATCAGTTGGCAAGACCCTTCTTTTAATGCACTTAGAATATTTACCAGCTTAAATAGGTCTCCAGTGTCCACATCAATAATGCTACGGTAATAAGATTAATTTTTTTCAATTAAACACTTCAAAAAAATTATTAATAGGTCTCACAAATAATTTTATACTATCACTTTATTGCAACAAAATTTATTTATTTTATTGAATGAGACTCATGAAAAGTGAAAAGAGAGAGGATGCTTTCATAGTCACCATTCTTGAGACAACCAAATATTATGCTACAAAGTGATGGTACTTACTCGGTATCTTCCGCGCGCAACTGCAGAGACTAACTCATCGAGCATTGTGGGACCTAAATGGGTGATAAGTTCTCACTAAGAGTTTTAACACAACTGTCAAGGCTGAATTTGAATCAATGACATTGGTTAAACTAGAAAAACATGTGTCATTTCATCTAAACGCTTTTTGATAGACGATGTGTATTTAGTAGGATGCTAAGCAGGTAAAGTAGCCACCATTATTTGTAGGTGGTCGTTTGGTTTGTTAACAAAAATCTTAATCGTAATTAATGCCAACCAAAAGCTGAAGAAGAGCCTGTCTGACTATTGATATCGGAAAGTTATAATACAGTAACTTCTTTGTAGTAAAATTATAGTGGTAACATTTAAAATTAGAAATTCATTTTTAATAGAAGCTATTGATAGTATTTTTCAATTAATATATCCCTAACAAAGACAAAAGGAAATGAATCTGATGGATTAATTAAGTTAAAGATTTGGACAACACGTTGAGAAGGAGCCGTTGGAAACAACAAATGGGGTCATTCTATCATTTGTAAGCACGAGATCCGAAACCAATGGCCACAGAAAGGAAAATAATTTACTACTACTACATTATCAACTTGAGTTGTACAAATTCCTTTTGATAAAAATATCTTACCTCATTGAATTTACTCTAAAGTGGGTCCAATATTTTGCAAAACCACACCGAATATACTTACTCATGTTAAATATTCTTTGAGATAACTTTTAAATGATGAAATCCAAGTCTATTTAAAATTGTATTAGAGTTAGGTTAAGGATTGCAATGTGAGAATTGTGTTCAAGCCCACATTAAACGTGAATATGAGTGTTAAAGTTGGTTTTAAAATTGTTTGTAGTTTGTTATTTGTCTCACATTGCTTAGATTTCCGGGTTGTTGAATGTATAGATATGTTTGAGTACTGTCATTCTTTGAGCTAGTTTTTAGGATGAGATCCAAACACATTTAACAACTCATGCATGTTTTTATTAAACCTGGATTCCTTGCAGCAAAAATACTGTGTAGTTACACGCTATAGTGGATCTCAGCCATACATTTGAGATCGGACGATTCAGATTTCAAACACAACTGTGGAAATCTAATTCCATTTTTATCGATAACAAGTATCGCTACAAATGTCAAATACACAAATGATAACAAGTACCACTAGAAAATACATACACAAAATGTGAGGTTTTAGACTCGAACCCGAGCAACCACCAAAAACATTCAACCTATCTCTAACAATCCTGCAATTGCATTTTTATAAATAGCTACAAATCACAATAAGGATATTAATCTAGGAAATTATTATTTTTGTTTGAGCTATGAAACACATACATCCACATGATACAGATACAAACATGTTGAGATCAATAATACTGAGAGAATGAAAATTCAATATGATCACATATGTTGATATTAGACATGATATATATTCGACACTAAAACACGTTGAATCTTAAGAGTATTTATGCTTTATAGTGTTTGATTCATACATCTTTTCAGGAGTGTGTTTGATTCATACATAAAATGCAAGAAAATTGTTAATTAATTAGTCAATTATGTGCATAATGGAATAAAAACATGGATATAAAAAAGTAGCATTCAGTATTAGGTACATGTCTCAATCTAACAAAGGAGTATCAACCTTTCATATTGAAATAAAGATTGACCATATAGCTAGTAAATGGATATCCAATTAATCCGCCTCAATCAAAGAGTGTCTTCTTTCCAAAGCCCCTCCGCTAAACCCTCCTTCTCATGTCATCAATCATATATCATGTGTGCATATATAGTTTCAAAAGTCCAACTAACTTTTCATTAAAATTCAAATTTACACTAATAATCATAGAGAACATTGAATGTTATTAATATCGAAAATGATTCTTTAACACACCTGACACATGCTATATTACTCAAAATTATTATCATCAATAATATGATTGAGATAGATAACGAGTGGTAAGAATTGCATTGTGTTAAGTTTACAATTACATATATATCCTCATTTTATTTCTATATTACCTTTTCACCCATGAATGGTTGCTTTAAAATAGCTCCGTCAAAGTTTGTGTTTGCCGTGTTTCGTAACGTCTCTTTTTAAAATTGGATATCTTAGCAAGCAATCATAAAGACTAAATCTATTTAGTCTTTTGTAACCCAAGTAAGTGGTAAATTTTCTCTAAGAAGTTTTACCATCGTTGCATGCCAAGTTTGAGTGCAAATACGAGATTATAGTTAAATTAGACAAGACTTGTGACATCTAATTTAAGTGTTATTTGGTATAACATGATGGTTTAACTTCAGTTTTGATAACTTATTTTATTAGACATATGGAAAAGTCCATTTTTCAAAATCGAACTTTATAATCTTCAAGTATCATTTGTTAATAGTGAAGTGGAAGAATCGACTTCACAAGGAAATTAAATGGGTCTATTTGACCTGATGCTTTTCTGAAACCGAATCATATTGTAGTCGTCGCTTACTCTTTTGTTATTGTTTCTGCCCAACCCTTGAATGCAATGTTATTGTTCATGTTCGCTTTTTTGTGTTTTTGGTGTATAGCGATTCGCTGAGTTCATTTGAGTTTTCAATTTTGTTCACAAAGTCCATCGCCGAACATGTCGTAAGAATACAACGTGAATATAAGATAAAAAGATGTCACAAAATAATCGTTCAAATATCGTTTCTCGTATTTCCAAATCCAACATGTCAAACTTCAATACAAATGACTTCTTTGTGGTTGTTTCTAAATCTAGGAAAAAATATTTACATAGTCAAGGCTGCTAGAATCCTTACAAGAGATGTGACATATAGACACTATACCTTAAAGTTTCTTTTGATATGTAGTTAGTGGGCCAAATATAACGATAATTTTTAAGGTAAAGAAAAAAAAAATGTAAAACTTATAAAATAATTTTAAGGGTTAAATATATTTAATCCTTATAAAATTACATTTTTCTAGGTTTAGTCCCTACATAGTTTTTATTCAATCTGTGTTCATACTTTTTTTTTTGAAAGAAATTTGTGTTCATACTTTTATTAACTTGGAAATGAGTGTTTTTAGTCCTGGTATTTAATCTCTACAAAAGCAAAATGAAGGCTAAAATTGAACAAAGATTTTGGTAGGATTAAACTTGAAAATCATAAATTTTGCAGAGACTAAAAAATATATTTAACTCTAAACTTAATTTATAGATATATTAATCAATATGATAGTAGCTTTTTAAAAAAAAGTATTTAATAGAGTGCTATTGAATGAGTCTAACTTTAACTTAGCTCTTCATGTGTTATTTGATCACTTCTATTTTTTTTTTGTTGATATATTGCAATTTGATCACTTATATTTATGTGTGTGAGAGAGATATATGCATGCTCCAAAATGATAGATCCAAGAAGGGATTATACTATTTAAGTCAAAAAGAAAAATGGGATTGGGATTATATTATTAATTGAGACAATAACAAACAACATGTGTAGCATGGTAGTTGTCATTTGTTTATGTGACTAAGAGAAACAAACAAAGAAAACAGGTAACCCATTTGGTATCCTTAACGTGATTTGTAGCCATTTTAGAAAAAACAAAACCATAAAGGTAGGAAACCAATAATAGTTGCAGACAACAATGGTTATGACGTAGAAAGTGGTAAAGTTAAAGGGTGTGTTACTCTAAAATTAAAAAAAAAAAATTATGAAAAATATACTAAAATTATATTTTTAAAACGATTTTTAACTTGTCTAAGTTAACCAACTTAAGTTGATCTGATTGTGTTGGTTTGAGACGTATTGCCATTTTTCTACAAGTATTACGACCCTTTCTCTGGAAACAAAGTACACATAAAAGACTAATTTTGTAACAAAAAACCAAAAATGGAATAATTTATGGACCCAAATCATACGAATTTTTATTAAGAAAATCACTATCACATGACCAAGGAATGCAGTGCAAATATATAGGAGGATCTTCGTAATTGGATATTTTAATTGTAACTTTTATACAATTTA
>Ga0315914_1001049_pt1 | contig 39615 bp, 24 predicted proteins | sample MpolenodulesMG_FD_203920 | JGI IMG/M metagenome (GOLD analysis project Ga0315914, IMG submission 203920) | Medicago polymorpha root nodule microbial communities from Los Angeles, California, United States - elongated nodules | ecosystem: Host-associated > Plants > Roots > Nodule | place: USA...
TTTATTAATATCATTCAAACATTACAATAAATAATACATATATTTTATTTGAATTCACTAATCTACTTATTATCTTTTTACCCTCTTGTGGTAAAAAGTTATTTTTACCCGCTTTGGTATATAGCAATAGCTCTTGGGGAAAATAGTGATTAGTCATGTTGGGGAAAAAAGATTTTGGGAGTAAAAGGAAGCAAATCTAATTTTACCTCAAGGGATGATGTCTTTTTCCCCAACCCGACTGACCACTATTTCCCCCAACAACTATTACTATATACCTAAAGGGATAAAAAGAGCGTAGAGATTGTAGAAGACAAAAAGAAGAAGAGAAAGAGAGGGAGAGAGTGAGGACGGGGAGAAAGTGATATGGTGTGAGGAATTAGGGAAGTATGGAGGGGTATTTATAGGTGGGAATGGTAGTATAGGTTATAAACACCATTAATGTTTTTTATTCATATCATCTTGTGTTTAATGCTTTGATGGAAACCATAATTTGTTGAACTCTGCTTTGAATATCGATGAAAGTCTAGTTTTTATTCATATCATCTTGTGTTTAATGCTTTGTGTATGTTTATTATTGACTACTAGCCTTAGCTTGATAAATTTGCAGACTAATCTTAGAACTTGATTGAGCACTAACCCTGGCTTTTAACTCTGAACTAGGTGGTATGTTTAACCTAGGTAATTAAGTTAGAGATAGACAATTATTAGGTTATGATATAGGGATTAACGGACTGTTAAAACCTCCAACAGTTTCAAATTCACTTAAGAGATTAAGGGGTTGTTACTTGCGGGGAGAATTCTAGGTCAAAAGATTGGGTAGAATTACTTTGTTAATATGTCGTTGAACTAGATAATTATTGCTTGAACTAAGATTACAAATTACTATAGGAGAACTTCGGAGGATTCGAAGGTCTTAACCATACCTCTCTAATTTTCTAAAAACCAATCTTATCACTGTTTTATTACATTTTATGGTTTTTAGAGAGACAAATAGGGCATTTCTAGTGAAAGAAACACAAAGCAAGGGTGTTAGGAGTAGATTTTTCCCAAGATTTGTTGAGACATCATGAATCTTAGCATAAAATCTTCATCTTTCTTCCATCTTTTGCAAAGCTTTCATAGACATATGTAGCTACATCTACTCTTGTGGGTTGTAAGCTTTGATAATCACTTTGAAATCAATAACTTAATGCTATTGTATCGTTTAATAGATTGAGGCATCGTCGATTAAAAGATACGATTGAACTCATGAAATTATTTAGACATAAATAATGATTAAAATCATGATATTATTTAGACATGAATAATATTGTTGAGTGATTGTGATAATATCGTTTAAAAGGCTAGAATCCGTTATTTGATCAAGAGATTGCAGTTGTTACACTTGGTTGATTAACTCTAACCCCAAGCGAAATGACACAATCTCTTCTCTATTTATTTTCATGTCAAATAGTCACTATAGGTTTACACAAACAAACATTTTAAACCCAAACACTTGAGATGATAATTGTCGTTGAAATGCTTATGGTATACGCTAGTCCCTGTGGAAACGATCCTAATATACACACGTGTAAATAGGAATATGACATGTAAAAATCTTACATCAATTTCAAGACTCAATCATTCACGAACTCCTCTTTCATTTCAAATCATAAATCGTAAATCAATTTAATGATGATCGATTGTTAAAAAGTAATTTGAGAATAGAGATTAAATAAACAGTGTAGAATAATTCATTTAGACAACAATCATCAAACTATCATATATAGGTTTCTCAAATTTAAATCATCTATAACAATTTGAAGTTGAGATGTGTTATTTGAACAACCATTTGTGTGACAACTATAATTTTACAAGAAAAACAAAGTAAAAATATAATGTGAGTACGAGTCACAAAATTTATCACAAAATAGTTGTACAAATATTATTTCTCCCTGGAGTTTAGCTACTCAACCGGTAGAATTTTTCGACTCCACTGACGTCACCCCGCATTGTCGTTTTCCCTTAAAGTCCTTTCCCATGTTTGCTTCCCTTCCTTTTCCTTTGTGTAGTTGCATGTTCCTTTCCTTTTTAATATATTAACTCGATGAAAAGAAACCTAATTCTATTTTGTTTTTAGGTGCTTTCTTTTTTCTATTCCCACCTCACCGAATAGAACAAAGTATCCAACAAAGAAAACCCTCTCTTTTAGGTGCTTTCCTTTTTCTATCCCACCCTCAAAAAATAAATATCCTATATATATGTTTCTTCTATAAATTTCAGGAACTTTAATTCAAACTCATGTGGTAGAACTTTACTTCTAAAAGTCAACCTGCTTATATGAATGAAGAGTAATCATCACAACCACGAATTTAATCTGTTGTTTTTCCTCAAGTAACAAACTACTAGAAATTTTAACTTGGAATCAAACAAAGCATCATACCTTTCAAATTGCGATCAACCTCAGTGCTCAAATTATCACTTGTCTCACTTCCACCTTCCGACTAACTTACCACTTCTATTCTCTAGGTCTTCTACCAGGACATGCTTAGAAAAGATAGTCCACAACCTTCAACCACACCAAATTTCTATTTACTTTCTAACAAAATCTCTCTTAGCAAGTGTGTTGGTTAATCCACACAATCAACATGTTAATGCCATTTTTACCACATGCTACAAATATTTTAAATAATCATTCAAAGTCAATATAAACATACACACTTTAGAGATCTTTTAATGTTATTATAACATGATTTAGGTTAAGGTGAGATATATTTTAAAAAGGAATGCTAAAATTGGAGCTAGATATCAGCTACTTATTATTTATTTATTTATTTCTAATTTGAAGGATCAATTTTGATGAAATTTTTGGTTTTTTTTCTTTTGTTGTGTATACTGATTTTAGATGGTCTGGTCTACATTTTTCTCTTTTTTAGTAAGTTCTCTAGTACCCATCCCAAACTTAAATTGTTGTTGATTTCAAAGAGCAACCCTAAATATAATTTTAAATTAAGAAAAAGAAAAATTATAACTTCTGCCTAAAGAAAAACTTTAACTCCAAATAGGTCAAAGATATATAAAAATTTCAGGTCTAAAGATTTGTAATGTGGTTTATCGCCAGAACAAGGGATTAATTGTAGGCTCAAAGTGGTTTAGCAAAAGATAATAATTCACAGTACCAAACAATATGCCTCATGTGTACCAAATAAAATTAAAACATGGACATTCTTATGCAAAAGAACAAGGTAAACAATGAAATATATTCAAGTCAAAACTATCACCGACTAGGTAATTTGAGAATTTGGATGATGATCGGACTTATAGGTGACAATTCACTTTTTATGTTGTCTCTATTATACATATCAGATACATCCCTAATTCAATTAACTATCACATGTAGTATTACCATCTCTGGCCTTAGTTTTTTTTTCCCTTTTTGTGGTGGTCGGGGGTTTGAACCCGAACCTTTCATATATTATACATTGTCCCTATCAACTGAGCTAAACTCACGAGAAAACCTATGTCCTTAGTTTATGTTTTTTATATAGTATTTACTGTTGATTGAAGAAAAATATATAAAATAGATAAGGGTATGTTGGTAAAAAATTAATTTACTTGAAAATATCAAAGAGATCTTATAAAAAGAGACAAAAACTTCTTTCAAAGATCTTATATTTAAGGACAGAGGTGGTATTATTTAAGAGTCATGTTAACATCTCTCTTTTATGATACAAAATTAAAGTGTTAAAAATAGAATAAAATAAATTTTGCTATCAGTCCCTGAAAATATCTCAATTTTAATCTTTAAATAGAGATAATGACAGATGACGTGGTGCTAATGTAGTAGTACCAAGCTGACAATGTTAAATGAGTGTCCACTAACTTATGTAAATAATAAAATAACCGTTAACCAGTTTTAGTCAAAAGGACACTCTTCATCCCTAAGTTTCCAAATCTTGTTCTCCTTCATCCCTTTTGTCAAACCCTGAAACCATATTTCTCCACTATTATCTTCTTTGACCATCACCATCATCAACTTAGACCACCCTATGCTGGAATTTAATTATTCTTGAAACCCTAAATTTACTTTCCACAAAATGGAATGATCTCATATTCATCATCTTCACTGTTCAACATTCCCACTGTTCAATCTTCCTCTTTTTGATGGCCCAGCTTCGCCAGTGTTATCCTACAGTGAGGAAATTGCACACTTATTAATTCAAAATAAAGCACCATAACATCTATAAACATCTTAATTTCAAAAACTAGTTAGGAATGGAATGGAAATAGTACATGTTGAATAAACATGTCCAACAAACGGATGTTCAATAAACACGAACTCATTTTATTTACATTGTAAGTATATTCACGATGAATATGATTGATTAGAACTATTTCTGCAATATTGTCATGTATTGTTTATTTGAAAAATGTTATAAAGTTGAATAATAAAATGAAACTTAGATCCCTCGTTGTATTAGTCATCCAACTGATGACTCCCAGTACAAAGAATCAAATTCAAAACTAGAGTTGTGGTGATAAGATTAAATTAAGATTAAATTATTAAGTCTATTAGAATTGAAAATAAGATCTAAAACTATCACAACAATCACAAGAGCTAGGCAACCCAAATCTTTATATTAAGTGGTTTACAGAGCATAAGAACAATACTTACAACAACCCTCTTATTAAGAGCTTCCATAGTGGACACTGGGATCGTCACCTCATTAGGAGATTCCCCCTGTTCCATTTTAATCAACTACGATTAGAGAGCCAAAGCATATAGATCATAATAGAATTAATGGTATAAAACATAGAATAGAAGAACTCTTAATCAAAATTTAACTTACAATAATTTTGAGTGGACTTCAAATAATTTCCATCATGATCATATCTGAAATCTATAATTTATGGTGAAAAGTTACACGAGGATAAGTATGGTAGAAAACATAAATGAAAAATACATTCTAGAAGAATTTAACAAAAAACTCAAAATGAATACCTCATCTTCAATAATCAGGTGCTTAAACTCATTCGTACTGGAAAACCAACGGTAAAAACTGCATTCATTGGCGCACCATAATTAATAAAAAGCAATGACAGTAATTTGAATAAAAGAGAGATAATCATGGTTCAATAACTCAAGTGGGTATTACTAATATAGTGCTTAGTCATCATGTGTTTATGCTAGTTGATCAACTTAATTATAACATTGCTCGAGTAATAAATAACAATGAACAATATATTAACAAAACGGAGATGACACAAATTAAGTTGGAGAAATTTTTTCAAAATCACTTTTACAAAATATAAAAAAAATTCCATTGAAAAAAATAGAAATTTTAGAAGTTTTCATGCATTTGTTACAATTAAAAAAAAATAAAATAAAAGATGCAAATAGTTGAGTAACTTTATCTTAAAAATTATTATTGATGAATTGGTTTTTTTTTTTTTAAATGGACCCTTAAGGTGATATATAATTGTTTTAATTATTTTAAAACTCCATGGCAACAATAATTTTCTTTGTTTTTCAAGGTCTCATGTAGAAACAAACTTATTTGGACACCAACCTCTTAATACTAGTTGACCGCTCGGTAGCCTTGCTTTCACCGCGACTCTCCGGGTGTCTGAGAACTTCATCAAGAGACTACACAATAGAATAAAATAAAGAGAGTATAATGTCAGCTAATTAGAATGGTTACTTCTTTTAAACTTTCTAATAGTAATATCTCCATGTGTTTGTGAACTTCATCAATAGACTACACAATAGAATAGACAAAGATAAAAAAAAAAGTACATAGTCTTACCATTCAACTTTTCACAGTGATGTTTGTTGCCAACTTTTTTATCAGGTCTAACTCATCATCAAAAAAAAACGTCTTTTCAAGTCTTTGATCGGCAAACAATGGGTTATTTTTTTTGAAGGCCTGAAACAATAAATACTTTCAGATGTTAAAGTAAAATATAAACTTCAATTACCATAACCTAAATGTGATTTACAAAATATTTATGACTTATATATGCATCATAGGGAAGAGAATAAGCAACTCACAAACACATTTGAATGTTTTGCAACGACCAGACCAACATCATTATCACCGGCTTCAATCGGATCATCCTTAACCTCAAGAGAAGTTAAGTACTTTTTAATCTATTAAACAAAGGGACATTGGTATATGTGATTAATTAATAAATTAAGTTTAAAATCGTGAATTTAAAAAGTTATTTGAATCGAATATTATAGATACATGATCAAAAGAATTATGACATTATAACATTAAACAAATGACATAAAAAATATAAACTGATATAACATATACAAAACTCAAATAATTCAAAATTGAAGTTATAAATTAAATGACATTAAAATTGGCTGACTTAGGAACTAAAATTAGTGATGACTTAGGAACCTCGATACGAACCTCGATATCATTTATGTTTAATCGAGAGTTAAAGTAGCGATGACTTAGGAACTGCACAAGCATAAAAATAAAGTAAACAAGACATTCACAACAATTTCAAAAAATAAAATCAAAATAAAAACATAAACATCAACATTAAATAAACAGATACTTACCACTTTTAACCAAAAATGATCAATATCTTTTGTGACAGCGTCACGTTTTTGATATATATTGGCCATTGACGAACGGAAGTCTCTTTGGATGCCTTGAATGTCAAGTCTCTGTTTTTTAATGACCTAAAACGATAGCTTTCAGAATTATATTATGTAAAAATAATAAAAACACTCACCACACAACACAAAAACAAGAGTTCAATTAAATTTCCTATTTTTTTGTTAATATTTTTTAGGCAAACATAGAGGTCCCTTAACTTAATTTCATTTCAATTTTGTCATTTTGGTCTATTTTCATATGAATTTTCAAGCTTCAAGTTTAATATTCTTATGCAAACATAGATGAAAACCATAGATTAGAAGATTGAAAGGTCATGAGAAAACAAAGTCCTGAATTTAAAACTTGAAGATCCATATACAAATGAACTAAAAGGACAAAATTGAAATGTAAAAAAGATAAAGGTCTAAACTGTTACCTAAAATTAAGTTAAGGGACTAAAGTGTAATTTAGCCTATTTTTTATGTACATTAGTCTCACCAAAATAAGGAAAAATCACAAATCTCAAAGAGAAATACTTATATATTACCCAAGCTAGAAAAATACACTATGGAAGATTAGATAACTTATTAATATTTTTTTGAAGAAAGATAACTTATTAATATTAACTTAGATAACTCATTAATATTAACTTCAATTGATTGGAAACCCTTTAATAGAAAATTAGATACCTCATCGATGCCAACTTGAATTGAATCCATTCTTTGGATGATATCGGGAGAAACACCAAGCTCATTCTCTGCCACACCCTATTACGTTTTAAACAACTATAATTAAAAGACTTATAGAGATATAGGGTAAAATGAATATGAATATAGTAAAACATTGAACAATAATGGTCACTATTATTCAAAAAGTTAACTTACTTCTCTGTAAATCGTCCATGCCTTTGGCCAGATAAAATCCTTGAGTGTTATATGAATCTAAAATTTAAAGTGGAGAGTTACATAGACATTTAGTATAGATTGTTGTAATAGATAAAATAGAAAATATGTTATACAAATGAATAAACTATAAGAATTTGACAAAAACCTCAAAATATATACCTTTTCTTCAGGATCTTCGTTCTTGCAAAACCATGTAAAGAAACTGCAATCATTGGCACGCCATAATCAATCATTTATTTTATTTAGTATTAAATTGGCAATAATTTAGATAAAATAGAGAAAAATATAATCCAAATAGATATCACTAATTAGGTGCTTAGTTCAAAAAAGAATTCTCTCTTGTTTTCTCTTAGGATTCATCGTGGATTTGAGTGACTAAAAAAATGGGTGGAAATTAGAGTTTGTTCTTTGTAAGCTTGGGATCTAATTTCTTATAACCTCTGCTAAATTTAATTATGTTTGCTCTTTCTCCCAAATGTAGGAAAACTTGGTCCGAACTAGGTAAACAAATATTTGTGTTGTTTTCTCTACTTTCTTATCTTTATTGTTTTGAATATGCTTGTAATTTTTCTTCACACTTAAATTTAGGTTTGTTGTTGTTGGTGCTGCTTGAAGCTACTTTGTTTTGGTTGCTACCTCCATTTACTCCACACATCCAAGTTTACTGGTGAGTGTATAGTAAAGTAAGATTAAAATTAAGATTTGGTTGCTACTTCCATTTGCTACTATCAACTCACTTTGTTCAAAATAATAATTGGAAATGTTTTAGAATCATCATTATCCTTCCAAACTTGTAGAAAAAGTGAGTGGAGAGTAAAGTAAGCTTAAAAATACATGAATTAGATACAAGATTTAGATACAAAGTTTGGAGAACTCTAGTATCGAGTGAGTTATGATTAATAATGTCTAATCTTAGGTACACAACCATAAGTGTATGAGTAGGATTAGGTTTACCTATGCTAAATTAAATTATGTTAGTTGATAGAGAATGATGAAGACTAATATGGAAGTCTCTAGAACACTAAAGAATAATAAGGAAGCTACTAGACACTACTAAATAAAATTAAGCACTAGAGAAATCTTAATTTTTTTCTAGGTCCTTCTAGTCATATGAACTAGAGTATCCATGTCTCTAGACTTTTCTTTGTAATCAATAGTTCTAGATATTTCTAGTTTGTAATGTAGAGCCTTCCTAAGAGTAGTATAAATAAGGCTCACCACCAAGTGTTTAGGCATACTCAAGCATCGAAGAATTCAAGCCTTCAAATATTAATATCTTTCTTTGAGAATACTAGAGAGTTTCTCTATTTTCTCTACCTTTCCTTTTGTCCCTGAGCCAAATTTGGCACTAGTTACGATACCACGAAGTTGAGTTTGAGCGGAAAAAATCAACGGAAATGGAGTTTTCAAGTGAGTAAGGAGTTGTCTTTGTGAAATTCACTTTGCGGTCATTTTGATCGTGAAACTAACACCGTCATTTTGTTTGGGAAGTGAAGAAAACCCTTGGTTAACGAGTCTTCACAACCAACAAAACCACCACTCACCACCACGACCTTCACCAAAAAATATCACCAACCATAATTGTCAAAATGTCACCTAGAAAACAAAATGAAAGATCTTTGCATGAAATGCAAATGGAAAGAATGAGGCAACAAATTCAACTACTACATGAGACTGTCAACGTCCAACAAGCCTTATTGGAAGCACATATATAAGAATGAGGCATAATTGATGATCGCTCCGGTAGTGACTCTTCATCATCTAGAAGTAGTCGCTCACACCGATGTCAACTTCATATGAATGTTATCAAATTCGACATTCAAGATTTTGAAGAGAAGCTACAACCCGATGAGTTTGTGGATTGCCTACAAACTGTTGAACGTGTATTTTAGTATAAGGAGGTTCCGGAAGAGTAAAAAGTAAAGATCGTTGCTACCAAGCAGAAGAAACAAGCTTCAATTTGGTGGGAAAATCTTAAAAGGAAATGTAAGTGAAGGAAAAAGCAAGATCAAGACGTGGGACAAAATACGTCAGAAACTAACTCGTAAGTATTTACATCATCATTATTATCAAAACAATTTTACTCAAAACCAATTATCCAAAAATTCTTCATACCAACCTTTTTCCTCCACCAAAAATCAAATTGATTCTCATAAACCACTAACACATCAACCTACTTTGTCATTTAAACCCGAACACAACACAATCAAAGAGAGAAATACCAAGATATCTAAATGTTTCATGTGTCAAGGGTATGGACACATAGCCTTAGATTGTGCGAACCGTAAAGTAGTCATCATCGTTAATGGGGAGATAAACAATATATTTGATGAAGAAAAAGAAAACATTCAGGAGGATTCGTTTGAAGAAGACATGATGGGAGAACCAATATATGATGAAGAATATGTTGGTGTTGACTTTTGTCAAGTGTTTGAAGAAAATGGAAAAGGAGATCCAATATATGATGAATATGGTCCCGATGACAATCATGAAGCCTTTGAAAAAGAGGAGCATGATGAACCAACAATATATGACGAAGAATATATTCCTGCTGAATATGGTGAATCTTTTGGAGGTTAAAAAAAGCTTGCAAACAGCAGCCAAAGAAGAACCATGGCTAGGACATGATATCCTTCAAACTCATTGCACCTCACAAGACATGGCTTGTAATGATATCATCAATATCAGAAGATGTGAAAATGTTCCATCAAACTACATAGCAGAAAAGTTAAAGTCCCAACCGATTGAGCACCAAGATCCATACAAGCTGCAATGGCTCAACAAGGACAATGAGGTTATAAAAGTATCTCAACACAGCATTGCTTCATTTTCCATTAGCAAAATTTTTAAAGAAAGGTTACGGTTTGATGTTATTCCTGTGGATGTTTGCCACCTTCTTCCTGAGAGGCATTGGCAATATGATCGCCATGCCTTATATGATGGTTATGCCAACACCTACACTTTTGGGAAGGATGGGATTAAAATCAAGTTGGCACCTCTACCAATCAAAATGAGTTCAATGAAGTAACAAAGGAATTCAAGTCATTTGAACTTTTAGCCACAAAGGAAATATTCAAAAAAAAAACAAAGTTATACATGCCTCGTCCAATTCCTAAGCCGCCTTGGGAAGTTGTTAGCATGGATTTTTCCCTTGGATTACTTTGGACTCAGCAACAGAAGGATTCTATAAACGATTCATATCAAAAGATTAATGGTTTTTTTTTTTAAGAACGAAGAAGAAAATCTTGACTCGAGGACGAGTCTCATCCAACCTGGGGAGAATGATAGAGAATGATTAAGAATAATATGGAAGTCTCTAGAACACTAAAGAATAATAAGGAAGCTACTAAACACTCTACTAAATAAAATTAAGCACTGGAGAAATCTTAATTTTTTTCTAGATCCTTCTATTCATATGAACTAGAGTATCCAAGTCTCTAGACTTTTCTTTGTAATCAATAGTTCTAGATATTTCTAGTTTGTCCTGTAGAGTCTTCCTAAGAGTAGTATAAATAAGGCTCACCACCAAGTGTTTAGGCATACTCAAGCATTGAAGAATTCAAGCATTCAAATAATAATATCTTTCTTTAAGAATACTAGAGAGTTTCTCTATTTTCTCTATCTTTTCCATCTGACCATGAGCCATTAGTAATGCAAGAGGTTACTTAGGTAAGACTAGGTAATCAAGTGTAAGAACACTTTAAGAGACCTAATGTTGGTAATTAGTATATGATGATTCTTGCCTTAGAGTAAGAGAGTAAAGTATCATGTGATACACACACATACTTAGGTTAAACCCTAAGAGAATGATGGTTAGCATTGATTGCTCTTTGATATATAATTCAAAGAATATTAATGAAGTTAAGGTAAGCTAGAAAAACTAGCTAGTTAAAGGGCAACAAGATTGTTTAGCAAATAGGCATAGTTCTATATCTTAAATGTAAAGGAGTGATAATTAATCAATGAGTTATCTATTGATTAATGGAAATGCAATACAATATGATTATTATGATTAATTATGGAAAATCATCTATTGAGATAAATGTACAAAAATGTCGTGTATTGCAGTATGTACTAGTAAAGCAAAATGATTAATAATAACTTTGAGGGTTTTACACTGGAAATGATTTGTTTCCAAATACGTTGGATAAGGATTTGATTTCTCCTGGTGGGCGGAGACTCCGAGAATACTCACTAAGGGGAATCTAGAGTTAAAAATTGGCAAGATAAACTTGTTCAGAAAGAAAAAGAAAATTGGCAAGTTAAAATATTGTATGTTCCACCTATAACTGCATTTATTATAATGTTGTTTAAATAAGCTGGTGTTTATAGTAGGTGGAATATCATAGATGTTGAGATACAAAAGAGCTCTTATAGATTAGTTTCAGAACTCACTGAGATGGTATATCCCACCCCATTAAATTTTATATTTTCAGATAAGAAGGTGGCAGGGTGAGGATTCAATGCTTAGCTAATGAAGACTAGGTCCCCATGTCTTGCTTATGTACACAAATGAATTAATTTCATGTATTTATGGATTATGTATCTTGTCCTTATAACTAAGGCAAGTTTTTAATTACCTTTGTATTTCAACTCTGAGTTTCTAGTTATCCAATATCAGATGATAACATTCTAAATGTTATTCTAGATTAATTATATATTCTTAATTATGTTGAAGATACATGCTATTATTAATTTGCTGACATGTATTCTTGGCTTATCACGGAAGTATTTCATCTGTGATAAGTGGTGGTCAACACATAATACCAAATGGTATATCTATCATTGCTAAAATGGAGCATGAGGACTTCTTGTTTACTTGTAGTAGATTGTGTTGTGTCTATTTGTAATCCATCTTATTGAAAAACAAAATAATTTTTTATAATCAATAACTTTCTTTGTTTCACAGTGTTTTCTGTAGAAACACAAACCTGATATTCTCATAGACTTTCCAGTTTCTTCTGTTCCCTTTTGCCATTCCATTCGGCATCTGATAGCAAAAGATCATTTAAAAAAATTGTAAGAAAAAAAATTGCATCAGAAAAATAGGATGAAGAAGAACAAAACTGAAGTACTTACCATGCCCTTCTTCCATTTAATTTGTGGGTTAACTTCAGCGGATGACGATGGTTGATACGACTTTGTAATGCTTGGAGTTTCAAAATAATCATTAGAATCAAAACCCTAAAATAAATTTTCATAATCTAAATTTAATTTACAACACATTTCAATCAAGTATATGCACCAAATGGAAAGAGAAGGAACAACTCACAAACTCAAACGAATAGTTCAATTCGTTTTTGGGATTTACGTCAACCTTAACCTTAAACGTAGAGAGGTTCTCCAAAATCTGTCAAATAAGAAGTCATTAGTATATTTGAATTACTCAACAACTATCTCTGACTAAAGGATTAAAAAATTCTAATTTTTTTCAAGAGAGACTGTCATAATATTGTACCAATTTTTTGAAATTTTCATTAAAAAATATGAAGTCTAGACATTAGTTGACTAAAAAGTAGGGATCACAAGTGATGATGAAAAACTTTTGGGGGACTAAAAGTCTAACAAAAAATTTATGGGTGTACTAAAACGAAAAGTTGGTATATTTATAGGGACCTAAAACATATTTAACCTTTAATATTAAATGGATGAGTATTTAATATGATTCAATTTAAAGATTTTTTGTTATGTAGATCGGGTCATAGAACCGAGTCCTCCGATTTAATTTGGTTCAGTTATGTAGTTCAATCAATGACTTTGTGGTTCGATCATTAACTCAGTAATCTAGTACCCTTGCCTAGTCGAAGACCGAGTCGGTTTTAAAACTATTATTCTACTAAGATCATCGAAACATGACAAAAATGCTTCACACAAAATTTGATAACATGCAACGAAAAAAGAAGTCAAACCTTTCTATCTTCAGGGGTGATAAAATCGGCCAGTGTATCATGCTTGGAAAACTGCACAAGGACATCAAATAGAATTAACAAGGCATATATAACAACAATTTAACAATCCCAATGCACAATTCCCATGCACCAAATCAACAATATAAATAAAAACATAATTTTAACATTAAATAATCATGGTTATTGGTGTTGGTGTAAGATATAAAAAAGCTTTTAGCTGTGTTGTTTGATTTTACCATTTAATTGGTTTATTCCAGTGTGCTGAAGTTTTGGGATACCAAAAATTTAAAAATTGTTGTCACACAAGCATGTCCTGAACCAGGAAAGGTTAGTTGGAGTGGGAACTGAAATGTGAAGTGGTAGTCTTTTAGTTTCTTTACCGCGAGTCTGACTTTGGAGTTTATAAATGGAGGTTCCTGAATAAATTGAACCATGACTTATAGGTTTAATAAGAGGGTATATGTATTTTTTATTGAACTATATCTCACAAAGTTAAAATGTGAATGCAATAGAAAATGTCAGCTGTATTATGCTTTTTTATATGACTGACTTTTGCACTTTGTTGATTTTTATTAGATATTGAAAAGCTTGAAATGATGTAATCTTCTCTCTTGATTGTATTCTTCTTTTGTCCTTTCAGCAAAGATTACACGGTATATCTAGCTTGTCCCAAGATGAAAAGTGGACTATCGCTTTCAGCTTCTTGCATGGATAGCTGGTATCCTCCTAAATTATTATTTTGTGTGAATTAAACCATGGTTTCAAAAGCATGCAACATAACTTAAAATAAACTGTTTCGAACTTCTTGCAGAGTTTATATATATAATACACTTCAACTTGAAATAGGGGCTTTAAGATATTTTGAAGGTCGTATAGAATCATTTTTGGTTAAGGCGAGAATTTGGCCAGTAACTCAAAATTTCTTTCATCCAGTTTTGTTCATGACTCCTGAAATTTTCAGTGTCTCATGTGTTCAATTCCAGGCTGCAATTCCTGCACTGTTTATTTATATTATTTATACGAGTTCTATTTTCTGTAGAGGATTTGTTAATGGACACACTAGAAGAGAATTCACATCTTATTTTGATTAATGGATTTGATTACCTAGATGATTTTATGGATCTTGATAATGCCGCGTATTTTTCATTCATAGATGGAATTGACGGAATTTTAAACGATGAAGAACCTAACAACTGTGTTTATAATGCTGATAATGTCGTTTTCTGTTTGATTTGTTTTTATTGTTGTTATCATAACTGTCATGGTTTCCGAATTTGTATGGTTGCCTATATGACGTCTTAATAATAATATGATTCTGGTTATTGGTGTTGGTGGAACATATATTTTATATCATTAATCACTGCTGCATAATTTGTTCAGGTATTTATTTCACTTCATATATAAAAAGGATTAGTTCTTTCAACTTTCCATGTGATTTTTTCTATATTATTATTATTATTATTTTATTTTGTATTTCTTTCTAACAAATTGTTGTCTTGCAGCAATTAAGTTGAGTGGAAATGGGAAACTAAAATGACAATGAAGAGAATGAGGGTGGTTCTCCGGTGTTGAACCTCGGCGATTGTTTGGATGAGTTTGTGAACTTCACTCTCAATTATTATTCTTAATCTCCAACCTACTTCTGCTCCACCCATCTCAAACATGATTCATCAACCCATTACCTTCATCACACTCATGCAGTACTTACAACCACACAGTTCCAATTTTTAATTTTGGCTTAATTACACTTTTGGTCCTCGCATTTAGACTAACTCACAAAAATGGTCCTGCCTTTTTCAAATCGAACAAAGTAGTCCCTATATTATCATGTTTTTTGCACTTTTGGTCCTTACCCCCATTTTAGCTCTCAAAAACGATGATGTGTCGCATTTTTTGGTCTCTTCTCTCTTCTAATAAAAACGTTTTTGGGAGCTAAAATGGGGGTAAGGACCAAAAGTGGAAAAAACATCAGCGTTATTGGTCCTTACCTCATCAAAAATTGCGACACATCAGTGTTTTTGGGAGCTAAAATGGAAGTAAGGACCAAAAGTGCAAAAAACATGACAGTATAGGGACTGCTTTGTTCGATTTGAAAAAAGAAGGACCAATTTCGTGAGTTGGTCTAAATGCGAGGACAATAAGTGCAATTAAGCCTTTCATTTTATATGTTTCTTAATTTCAAAACTACTACTGCATCTCAATTTGTATTGTAATTTAGTAGTCCAATTTGATTTTGAAAGTAAATCAGAAAGAGCGATTTTTTATTTTATAGCTTTTTTTGGTTTTGTTCAGTTTCAAGAGTGTGATTTTCAAGCATGGCAATTCTCTACTTTTACATAAGTATTCAGACTTAGAATTTGTTACAACAACAACCAAGCCTTATCCCACTAAGTTGGTCGGCTACATGGATCAAATGACGTCATAGTGTTCTATCAAAAACCATATTTGGATCCAACTCATTGACCTCTAAATCCTTTCTAATGGTTTCTCTAATGGTTTTCTTAGGTCTTCCTCTACCTCTTCTAAACTGACTCTCCTCCATTTGATCTACTCTTCTAACAACGGCATCTATGGGTCTTCTCTCTACATGTCCAAACCATCTAAGCCTATTTTCTACCAACTTTTCTACTATAGGTGCTACCCCCACTCTCTCTCTAATGGTGTCATTCCTAATCCTATCCTATCTAGTCTTACCACTCATCCAGCGCAACATCCTCATCTCCGCTACCAAGACTTCAGAATTTGTTAATTGGTTGATAATGATATCCATAAATTGAACCAGTAAAAAGAAAAAGTTGAAGTGATTTAGACATTTAGTATTGTTCTTACTATTATATTATTACAAGGTTAGTTTAAACTTCTGTTAATCTTTTCTTTTTTTCTGAATCGACAAAAAATTTATTCACGACGAGTTAGTGTAAGACACACAAAAAACACGCGGACAAAGAAAACAAACAGAAATACAAAGGTACCGTATATATGCGGTTCACCTTACCAAACCCCAAAAAGCCTCACCACACCCAAAAGAGATAGCCTTAAGAGAAAACAGTAAAAGCACCCAGATAAAAGAAAAAACAGAAAATCACCCGCACAACAATAAACCAATAATGAGGCTAGTATATTCCAAACAGAAAAGCTCCCAGACGCCTATCATTCTGCGTCCGACAGCAGCAGTAAGCGCTCCAACAGCAGCGCTAATCTAACGCAGAATATCCCAGCCTCAAAACCCCTTCTACCGTCACCCGCACGACCAAGCCCCTTGCCTCAAAAAACAGTCTCTCATATTCCAACACCATTCATAAATCAAGCAAGCTGGAATATTTAATCCACCCAAAATCTACCTGTGAGATAAAACCTACTCTAAATTGTTTACAGGTTAATTTATCAAGACTGAACCTTCCAGGGTCATTCACATTCGAAATGTGGTCACGAGATATCTGAAGTACTTACCTGCCTCTAACTTTCTTTCACTGTTGTTGAATGCTTGTGTTGTTAACATGATGTTTTTATGACTATGTTGCGGCTCAATTGCTGTTTTTTTTTTTCGAACTTAAAATTGACCAAGAGGGTGAATGAAAAGGGTAGAGCTGGAATCTATTTATCAGGAAATTACTGTTTTAAAAATTTCTTCTCAGTGGTTCTACTTTTTCTATTTTAGACATTGAGGCTCGTGACCATCAACTTGGCAATGACTTTATAAATAATGTTACAACGGCTGAGAAATAGTATCAAGCATTAAAACTAAAGGGGTAAGGGTAAATAATAATCTCATGAAGCTCAGGCAAGAAATCTTTGTAGTAACGAAGGAACATACTGCATCACAAACACCAAAACTAATGGTATCTCAATTATCTTTGTAATACATCCCATTGAAGCCATCTGGGCCAGGGGATTTTTGGGAACCCAAACTAAACACAACTTCCTTGATCTCTTTATCCCTGACAAGTCGGGTGAGATTGGCATTCGTATCATCTGAAACAAGACAAGGGACATTGTCTATATGAAGTGGAGGTACCCTCTGTACCTCCGCGTGGAAAACATTTCTATAATGAGTCAACACATTTTCGGCAACCTGGACCTGACCTTCCTCCCCACCCATTGGTCATTATCATCCTTAATCCTTATCAACTTGTTTCGTCACTTCTCTAAATAGTAGTACCATGAAAGAATTTATAGCCATTTTACTCAAGCCATTTGGATCTAATAAAGTTCCTTCTACTTCCAGAGTTGAGTATATTCTTTTAGTCCTATAAACCTCCTCCCATATAATTATATGGTTAGGGCAGTCCTAGAGAGCAGCCAAATGGTGGACCGGTGGTAGAAACCTATCCTTGGTGGACAGTAGCGCAACACTCCTTGTATTCTGACCACAAGGCCTCGCACTGAGGCTCGTGACACTTCTAATTGAAGGCGTGTTTGGTGTCTGACACCGACAAACATGATTGCGTTCAATTATGTCATTCAATTATATTATAATTCCTTAACACAATTAAAATGATAAGTTTTATTCTAAAGTTCAAGTTTACTTTAAGTGCGGTTAGTTTAGATCCTTATAGATTTCTTCATATGAGTAGACTTATTAGTGTATAGAAGTAACAGATGTTGCCATTTTGCTTATAACATGTGGGTTATTTTAAGTCTTATTTGTGCAGGCTTTGATGGAAAATATGTGGGTAATGAGACACTTACAACAATGCCCCAAAATCCAGGAATTGACTTGATCTCAGTTTCGCGTCCACCATAATACACTTCCATGGCTGGATTTGATTTAACCTTGCATAGCACAATTTGGGAACTCTCTTTCTCAGTCTCCTAAAATCAGAAATAAATTAAATTAAATTAAATGTTATGGATACAAATATTAAAAGTTCAAATTTGCAAAATGATGAAAAATTTGATACCTTTTCAGCTTCTTGTTCAATGTTTAACAAAGATTCCGTCGTATCATTGTCAAGATTTAACCTCCTTTGAATGGTGTCTCTCAAATCATAGATTGTTATGGGGTTAGACATGGCAGAAGGAAAGAAAAAAAACTAAATGCACAAGAAAAGAAGAAGAAAACGATTCGGAAGAGTTTCAGAGACGAAGCCAAATGCTGGCCGCCACCCTCAAAACAGGGCAAACCACCTATGCCTTTATATAATATATTTTTATATTCATTTATTTTATTTTATTTTAAAGAATATTCAACTTTTTTTTTTACAAATATACTCTCATAAAAATTATGAAACATTAAAAAAACACCCATTAATATTAAAAGGACAAACATCAAATAAATTATATATAGGACCTGAGGAGTACTATAGATCAATTTAAGGTGGGTTGAGATGATTACTATAGTATAATAAAATTTTATTCACACTTATTATTTTTATTAAAAAAAATTATTAGTTAAAAAATATAGGTTGTTTACGATATTTGATATTTTAAATAGGAATAAATATGTTTTTGGTCCTTATAAATATGTCAATTTTTCATTTTAGTTTTTCTAAAAAATTTCTTCAACTTTTAGTCTTCCAAAAGTTTTTGATCTTCACTTTTGACTCCTCCTTTAAAGTAAACTTATATGTAGCATTCATATTTATGAATAAAATTTTACTAAAAAAATTATAATATTATAAGAATCTCTCCCAAAAAAAATTAGAATTTTTTATCAAAACTTGATTTAAATATGAATTTTTATATTTTTTGTGGTTAAAAATTCATATTTAATTTATGTTTTGTTAAAGAAAATATTATTTTTTTTAGTGATTTTTACAATATTCTACACATTTCTGCACAATTTTATCAAAAAATACAAAAATTGACTTAAAAATATGGACTAAAAGTAGTGATTGAAATTTTTATAAGGACTAAAAATTGAAGAAAAAAAATTTAGAGAGATTAAAACGAAAAGTTGATATATTTGTAGGGATCAAAAACATATTTAACCCTTTTAATTAATATAGCACTAATAAATATAGCATGCTTGACAAAAAAAAATATAGCATCATTAAGTTGATGTTACCATTATTTATCATGGATGTTACACTGAAGTAACTTTTTTTCCAAACAATGCAGTAACTTGGTTGTGAGTGATGTTTTATGAATGTGAGCCTAGATTACCACATTTAAATTTTATGTGTGTTTATTTAAATATGTATCGATCATTAGACAAAAAACAGGGGGCTGACTTACCGCTAGCAAGCATACCAAGTGACTTCTGATTAAATATGTGAACCTACCTCCAACATTCATGTTAGGTAACTGACCCTTAGTTACATTTATACCAAGTGACTTCTGATTAGCGACACTTAACTTAGCTGACTTACCGCTAGCAATACCGACAACAGGGGGCTTATCACTAGCAATATTAACATTAGGTGGCTTATTTTTATCGACTTTGACATCAAGACACCTTTGAATATACATTATCAAAACAGAATATTTAGCAATATCTTTAACCTTTTTACACGAGTTACCTATCATTTTGGAAACATGTCTCAAAAGCTCGGTCAAAGAGTAATCTTTGTTGTAACAAAATGGACAATGGTATATCAAATCGGAGATTTTAAACTTGTAGTAATCATCCTCAACTTTGTGTAATATCTACGCTCATAGTATTCCAAATCATACTCACGAGTATGTTCTGATTTTATGTACGTATAAATAGTATGGTTATTATTACGAACCCTAATAATCGGAATTGGTTCTCCTCCCTTGTTTGGATTGTTTCTGTTGTTATTGTTGTTGTTGCTGTTGTTGTTGGCGTTGTTGTTGTTGTCGTCAACCTTAGCTGTCAATGCCGCCATATGATCTAACCGAGTTTTAATGGCTGCAATTAAAGTCCCGGTTTTCGTTGCCAGTTGATCGCCCATGGCTGATCACGTTAGGAAAAAAACAGGAGAAACCCGCTATGATACCAACTGACGCAGTCAGAAGCGTAGGTTCGCAAGCGCTAAACCTAGATTGAAAAGAAACAAGTTTGCAAGCGACAAACTTGTGAAAATAGGGTTCCAGAATCCACCAGAAATTGAGAAAATTCTCTAAAATATTAGAGAATGAATAAAAGTTATCTCTTAGGCTACAATTGTTAAGCTTAAATAGGGAAAGACAATGTGATGCAAGTACACGCGCCGAAAGCCAAGCCAGTGCATCTCAAAGGCATTTGAGCAAAACCTGATTCGCTAGACAAACTGCAGCGATGTGAAAGCGAGCCAAAATAGAGTTCCAGTTGGATTTACCAAAGTTTGTTCACTAGGCAAATTAAGGCGGTTTCAAAAATATTAGAAGACAGATGGATTTTTCCTCTATTAAAGAAAGCTCGATTCTCTAGGCGAGCATAGAGAACTCTAACTTGCAAAAACATCTATAAATAGATGTGTAATAAAAAAATTTAGGGTATCACTTGTAACTTATACACTTAAGATAGAGAATATAGAGAGGAAGGTGTAATCAACACCATATAAAAGGCTAGAGAACTTGGATTCAAGCTTGTTCATGCTTCTCCAACACATATCAACCTTCTCTTGTTAGTTATGGTCTCTATGACTATGAGTAACTAAACTCTATTCTGTATTGGAAATAGATGTAAAAAATAACTAAAATTCTACATAGTACTCTTAATCTGGATGATTGTATATGATTTATGCATTCAATATTGTTGAACCAAAATATGTTTTGTATAATGACTCTTAAATTTTGATGATAACAAAGTATAAAAGAATAATTGGATATGCTAATGTGTGTTCAAGTATGCAGGATCATATAATTAAATTCAAAGCATACTTAAAAGCATTTGGTCTTTTGAGAGAAGCTGAAGTTTTGGACCAGACTCTGAAGGATACAAGCTTCTGAAGGACTTAGACTCTAAAGACATGGACTCTGAATAAGTAAATCTTCTGAAAGACTCAGACTCTGAAGACTTGGACTCTAAACAAAGTCAAGCTTCTTAAGGATTTAGATTCTGAAGGCCACGTCAGCATCATAAGACTCTGATAAGTTTTGTCATCTTATAAAGAAATCATTATTAGCCTCGGGTAGTACAATTTGTCTTCTTCTGATTACGTGTAGAAAGAAACAAATAACTTCAAGGACAATTGAAATGAAACAAATAATTCCTTTTGAAGCAAAGTAATTTCAAATGACCTTTTAACGACACTAACCATATCAAAAACATTCCAAAAGATGATGCATATGATTTGTTTAGCAACTTCTGCACTTAAGTACAAAATGAGAAGAAAAAAAATGAAAATTCTTAAAGTCAGAAGGGATCATGGAGGAGAATTTAAAAACGAGTCATTTAAAAACTTTTGTGAAAAACATGGAATTCTCCTTGAATTCTCTTTTCATAGAACTCCACAATAGATCTTTAATGAAATGGCTAAAACCACGATTCATGAAACTAATATGGCTAAGTACTTTTGGACAGAAGTTGTAAACACATCATGTTATGTTAAGAATAGAAGACCAATCACATCTTACTTTCACGAGTTTGGATGTACATGTTACATTTTGTTATAGCCATATGACCATTTGGTAAGTTTATATGTATCGGTGTAATTAACTTATAAGAGTCAAAGAACTTCAAGGAAGCATAGATATAATCACTAGCGCCAGATTGTACAATCCAAGATCCAATGTTTGAATGATTCAAACAATAAGATACTCTAGATATACCTGAAGTGACATGATTTCTGACATGTGAGGCTAGGTTCGCCTTACTAGCAGATGCATGCTGATTTCCATTGGATCCTGATCGCTGAAGCAAATTTACAGGATATCATATTGCTCTGTGGTAAAACCATATGAATCAATGCCTTTGCAATTCTTTGAATCATACAAATCCTCCCTTTCTTCATTCATCTCAAGGGAAGAATGATTAGCCACAACAGAATTCTTACCAAAATATGGAGGAACAAACACATTTGTGTGAGCATTTTTACCACAGAAGGACATTTATTACCATGAGTGAATGAAGAACCATTACCACGTCCTTTTCCTTAAGATATATGATAATCCACTGAATTGATAAGAATATTAGATTCATCAGAGATAGAAGCTTTAAACTGTCTTTTATGTTGCATTACCATAGAGAAAATCTTGTTAAGAGTTGGTAATGAATTCATCAACAGTATATGAGAATTAACAAGATTGAAAGAATCATTGAGCCTAGTGAGAAAATGAATTGAACGTGTAATCTCATGTTGATGTTTGGCATTGTTCACACCAGTAACACACACATAACGGTGTGAAGACAAACACATATAGGTGTAGGAAGATACGCCTCAAGTTATTCCCAAAAAAAATTCATAGCAGTAAAATATTATAAAACTGAACGTGAATCTTGCTTTGAACCAAAAATTTCACATTGGAATTCAGAAATACGAATATAATCACCTTGTGAGAATCTTTCTTTGAGTTCGTTCCAAACATCAATAGTATTCTCAAGAAAAATGATTCTCTATGCAATTGATTCTTCAACAGAGTTCATAATCCATGAATAAACAAGCATGTTGCAACTATTCCAAGACTTGAAACAGAAATTGATCCATCAACGAAGTCAAATTTGTTCTTCCCTCCAAGAGATCTGCGCATTGATCGCGCCCAAGAGTGACAATTGGAATTCTTGATAACCGGTGTAATTGCGACGAAAGAAGGTCCATCAGAAGCATGCACATAATAGACATTGACAGGTTGTTGAGAAGGATCGAGAATCGGTGGAACAATGTTACCTCCACCGTTACCACCGGCATTAACGAGGACGTTGGCACCACGAACCATCGTGAAAAGAAAACGAAATAAAACAACAAAGAAAAGAAGAACGATGCGCAACAGAGCTCAAAAGAGCTCTGATACCATCATAGAGTTCATCATCTTCATGATGGAAACAAGAAATTGCAGAAGCTTAAGGAAGAGAGAAAATTAGAGAAAATGTAGTTGATTTATTGAATTGAACAAAAAGTTTGTTAACAAACTGACAGTTGTAACATAAAGCTATACTACTCTATGTGTGATATACAAAAGTAATGGTGAGGTTACATAGTGAAAGAAGCTTGTGAAGTAAGTTAACTTGTTATGCAAGTTAACTGATACAATGCTAGGATTCTAGTAATTTAACAAAGCACACATTCTAGTAAGCTCGTGAGTTATTGTAAGAAAGTACCTTGGTTTGGTGGTGGCGTGTAGCTCGTGTCCTCGTGTCTTTATGGCCTTTGTTGTTGAAGCTTTGGTGATTAAAGATCCGTTTGTCCCCGCTTACAACTTGAATTTGTTTCATATTTTGGTGGAGAGTGACTTTTTTTAGTGTCGTTCAATGTTGCAGAGGGGAGTTAGACAAATGTCAGATCACTTCAATTATGGATCTAAATTATAATTTTATTAGCAACTGTTCTCACTAAAGTTATAATTTTATTAATGTGTTCTCCCCATTAAAAATCATTGAATAATTTTATTTGTTAAGAATCAAATGCACAATAGTGTGCTGCATAGAGAAATATATTTTTGATAGCTTTAGAAATAAAATATAAAATATAAAACATTTTTAAATATGAAGAAACATGGATGGTGAACAATTATAAAAAGACATACAAATATAAAAAAAATTATAGTAGTGATGTTTTTATTAAATATTTTATTTTTGTAAAAATCCATTAAATATTTGTACGCATCGTTGTTGATTTTATGTGCTTATATTTACGGAAACAAATTTTATGTACTGATATGAGAAAATCGATATGATAAAACTCATTACTATTGTACAAATATCAATATTAATTTAGCGTTTCTATTAAATATTATATATATAACACAGTTAAAATTTCCACCGCACTCAGTGTTATTAGATACCCACTTGAATGTTCTCGTGAGCTTAGCTCAGTTGGTAAGAACAATGCATAATATATGCAAGGTCCGGGGTTCGAACCCTAGACACCACAAAAAAATAAAAAATAATACCCACTTGAAAAAGATTTTGGAGAAAAATACACCATGTTCAGTTGTTGATATTGTTCTATTAATTGTCTCATTTTTTATTTGTAAAAAGAAAAATTATAATCATTTAATAATAAGGAAAATGCTAATCGATTTTTGGATACCGGTTAAGGAAACTAAAAAAAAAAAGTTCTAACCTAAAAAAAAATACTTGATCACCCTAAATTTAAATATTTTTTTTTGAGAGACACCCTAAATTTAAATATATTCACGCATGTTTACATTGTGGAATATTGTGATAATTTCTGATCACACTGCATCTAACGTGATTAGTTTGCGGATGAAATTTAAAAAATTTATACGAAAGACTACTTCGGTTTCATATGCTTATATTTTTAATATGGAGAATTTTAACTAGTGTCCTGGTTAAGGACTTTAAATGGTTGATGTAAAGTGATAGTTGATGTATATTTGATATAAACATTTGGATCAGTCCCTAATCACATAATTCATTCTGGATCAGTCCCTAATCACATAATTCATTCTTAAAGAGGTTTGCCAAAATTGATTTTACCTGGTGTGTGATGGTAAGAAACAAAGCAGATCACATAATTGCCTCTTTGGTTGCTATTGGATTTTAGATGGACCTTTAAGTCTCCAGATTTGTCATCCAAGTGGAGTTAGGAGTAGATCTATGAATAGGACTCTGTTTCTGGGCTACTCTGCTTGAGGTTTGTCTTTAGATGCATGAGTTTTTCTTGTGCTTCCGAGTATTCTCTGTTGTTGATTGTATTTTTGTGAGGTCCGGAGGCTCTCTTTTGGTTCTTCCATGTTTGATTCGGTTTGCAAGCAGCTGGATCTTCATCTCAATAATTTGGTTCCTGACTTTCCGTGGTTGCTGTTTTTTGTGCTAATTCCTTTCAAGCTTCACCATATTTATCTTATAACAGGAGTAGTAGACAAATGATACTGCGTAAGCATGTTTTGTTTTTTTGTTTTTTACCAGCGAGAGTGGGCGAAGTCATTTACTCTTAGGTGGTTCGAAGTCCTTTGCCTAGTGGTGCGTTGCTTGATCTCAAGAAGGTTATTCAATGCCGACAACTAAATTACCCACTAATAACAAAAGGAGTAAGTATCTTCTCCATTTATTAAAATTAAAATAAATTACATATATGCAATTTAAAGAGATAAACAAAAAATAAAAAGGGTAGCGGTGTTATTAATTAAGTACTAGCTTGTCGTTTGCTTCTACTTGCTTTATGAGGAACAACTTCGCGTGGCAACCCTCAGCTTTTTTTGGCTTCTATTGGTTGGCGTGTGCTTTGTGGGGACTGGGAATATATTCTTTTCCACCTTTATTTGAAAAAAAAGCAATGACAATTTTAATAAAAACGATGGTACCTCAAAAGGATAAGAGCCTTGTCAACACGCCACACCACTTCCCAAAACAAAAATAAAATCATCAAAGCCTCCTACGATTATTTATACACAATACTACAAGAGAAAATCATTATTACAACTAAGTCTTCTATATACTCATAATATATTGTTTGAAATGGAACCCTAAATCTTCTTCTATTTGTTATTTTTGGACAACAATGTCTAGACCAATCAAGGTGATATTTAAATTGGATTCACGTGACACTATGAAGAACAAGAAATCTAATCAAAAGAACCAATATTAATTGAGACGTATTAATTTAAATATTTGGAATATTTTATCGTCTTATTTTATTAACTCATCGATAATTTTTAAGAAGATGAAGTGAATATTGTCGAGTCTTCAAATCATCGATGTAGTGAGTAAACTGAATAAAATGATCACAAAGACTATGAGGGTCATCGCCTGAAACGTCAATCCAAGGCCTGATATGCTGCCACAAGGAACCAAATATGTCGCAATGAAGAAGCAAATGAGATGTTGATTTGTCGTGCCCGCATCCCGCCATACACCTGATAGACTCGACTTGAATAATGCCACGACGCAAGAGGTTGTTTTTTGTTGGCAACCTATCACGCAACAATCTCCAAGCAAGAATAGAGACTTCCAGGGGTACCTGCTTGTGCCAAATGAGATCTTCCGTCAGATCAACTAAAGGAGAGACCTGAGTAGTTAGAATGTGGTAAGCGCCACAAACTGTGTAACCCTCCTCGATATCGAGGTACCACTGCCACCTGTCAGAAACGTCAGGCTGCAAAACAATATTGTTAAGTAAATGCCTACACTCCACTACTATCTCCTCCTCCCAAGCCCACAACCTCCTCCTCCAACTTCACGCCTCCCCCTTCCTCCCATCCTAGAGAGAACATATTAGCCACCGTACTCAACTTATTCATCGCTAAGTCAAATAAGCAACTAAACTGCCTACACAAAGGAACATCACCTAACCACCTATCATACCAAAAGAAAGTGTTTGTTCCATCCCCTACCTTTCTCGCAACCCTCTTTGTAAACCAACCTCCCTCAGTATCGCCTACTTTGTCCCTAATCTTCGTTATCCCCCTCCACCAAGAAGAAACACTCCGGCCCCCAACCTCCAACCTCCCTGCCTCCTCACTATACCTCGCAACCAACACCCTATACCAAAACCCTCCTCTATCAGCCAACAACCTCCAACACCATTTACCTAACAATGCAAGATTAAACTCCCTCAACCCCAGACCTTCGTACTTTTTTCGTAAACAAATAGAGCTCCAAGCGATCCAAGGAATTTTCCTATTATCCTCACTCCCTCCCAAAAAAAAATTCAAAATAGATTTAATGGAAGAGATTATATGTCAGCTATATCAACGTACACGGCATCAACTTTCTTAAGAGGGTCAACGTCAACTTGCATTGGTTGTTTGGATTTGCCTCCAAACTTTAGCCTACCTTCATCGAGAGCTTTCTGCATAGAATCCCTGAAACGAGTACAACGAGACAAATTATGACCTAAGAAACCATGGAATTTACAAAATCATCTTTTTTTATGTTGCTATAAAGGAGGCAACTTTAGGTTTTTAGGCACTAATATTATGCCATCAGAAACTAAAAGATCAAAGATTTCCTCGCATTTAGAAACATCAAAGGTATATGTTTTAGGAGGGTATTTGTCATTCTTTGGTTCTTCAGGATTTTTTCCATTCGATGGCCTTAATAATTTACATGCATAAGGAGGCCCGTCTTTTAATTCTGCAAGATTAATCTCATTATCTTCGACAGTATCTGATCCTCAATCGAATTCTGGATCACTGTCATATGTATCAACATAGGCTATTTTTTCTTTTTTTTAACCAACCTATTTGTCCTAGCTTTCTCAGCCTTAAGCCTTTTGACTTGTCGGACTCTATCTGCTAATTGTGCCATATCTCTAAGATATTGAGTATCCAATTTCTTTCGAATAGAATAATCAAGGCCACCAGCGGCCATTTCGACCAACTCATGTTCAGGCACTATAGTGAAACACTTATCCTTAAGGAGTTGGAATCTATTCAAATAGTCATCAATTGACTCGTGCGTTTTACGTCGGAGGATGGCTAGTTCTTTCAGACTGATTTTAGATTGACCCATCAAGAACTGCTCATGAAAAGCCTTTTCTAATTGATTCCAACTAAAAATCGAATGAGGAGCCAATGTGGTAAACCAAGTAAAAGCATTTTTTGTTAAAGAACTTGGAAAATATTTCATTTTCAAATTCTCATTATGTGCTATATCACCTACCTCTGTCAGATATCGAGCAATGTGTTCGACGGTGGATTCATTAGTTTCCCCAGCAAATTTGGTAAATTTGGGAACTTTCCAATTTCTCGGCAATTCAGTCATTAATACATATTCAGACAAAGCCGACACGAAATTGGGCCTATGTAAACCCATGTTAAAACCATTTTGGGCTAACAAGGCTTCGACCACATTTGCTATGTTGTTATGGCCCTCGTAATTGTTTCGACGGGCTTGCATGACCACTTGGTCTACGTCTTGGTGCCTATTGACCAATATTTGGGCTCTTTCAGGCTCCTCTTGGGCTTGCGGTTGCACCACTTGTTGTTGTGCCCCATTTCTAGGCACTTGATTAACATGCCCTTCTGCAGGAATTTCTATTGGCCTTGCATTTTGGTTTTGAGGCACTGGTATATTTCGCGCTGGAGGGGCACCAGAGAAGTTGGCAATTCGCTCCATCTGGGCAGACAACGCTTGATAACTATTATTGGTATCTCGAATTAACGGGTTAATTACCGTACCAATTTGTTGAGTCACCATGTTAACCATTTCGTGATTGCTATCCTCTACTTGTTGCCTTAAGGCGACTAAGGAAGCATTAGTCAATGATTGTTGGGGCGTTCGAATAAGAACGTTCACCCCAGGGGTGTACAGTGGTGGTAATGATACATTCAAATTTTCTGAAAAAGTGGATGTACCCGTCTATAGGCCTTACATCAAGGAGGATGGCATGCCATATGGCATAGTTCTATGGCTTATTGTGCCAGAGTTCCAAATCCCTTGAGTCGATGAATTTCCCAAAATTGGAATGGCCTGCGAGACTGTAGCAGCCGTCGCGTTGTGTGTGAAAGAGAAGACACTTGTGCAGGATTTGTTGATCCCACTGGTGATATCACAGCACTCTGATGTAGTAAATCCGCAAGTGCACGGTTTACCGATGTAGTAATAAAGATATCGTTCCACAGGGAGTTATGAATTTGATTGACTTTCAAAAATGGTTAGATGAGAGTTTAAGTTAAAAAGTTTGGATTTTATTTGAATTAAAATAACAATAATAAAAAGCGCATTGGGATTATTGGTTCGTCATGGTGACAAATCTTTCACAAACCAAACCCTAAGCCTAGAACTTTATGTTTGACCTATTTTCTAAAGACAAGTTTCTCTTTAGCCTATCACATCTCCTTTCGGTGTCAGTGAGTGTGTTCCTCTAGCAACCACGCCTATTCTCATGGTTGATTGCTATTGGAATCCTTGAAGAACGAAACTTCATTGTCTCAAGGTTTGCTAGACTATTCTCATGTTTCGCAATCCTTGTCTAATTTCACTTGTTCCAATATCAAAACTTCATATGTCGATACTTCGCTTGATATTTGTGATTATGAATTAACAAGTATTAATCATCCGTTGTCGCTTTATGAATTTGATACTTGTTAATTCATTATAAAAACGGTGAAATTAGATTAGAAAATAGATTTACATAAAATTAGGTTTGAGGCTTGGTTTGATAGGGATTAGGTCATTAGACTCATCCAACAATCCTAAGACAAGAAGAGTCTACTCAATCATGTTCATTGTAAATAGAGAAGAGAAGAAGAAGAAGAAGAAGAACATAAAATAACAATAAAATAAAGGTGAACTTTTATTCAAAGAAACAATCTTCACTTATTATTTTCAAGAACAAAAGATGAATGAATATGTTTGCTAGCTGCTCTATTTATAGTCTACAACTACTTAAGCCCCAAGTAATACATCAATAGAGTGTTGTGGTAGTGGCTTTAGGTCAGAAATAAACTAAATAGGCAGCTTGTCGGAGAAGCAAAAGCATCAAAAGGAGTGTTGTGGTAGTGGCTTCATATTTTTGTACCAAATCTTCGTATTTTTGGCCCGAATCAGCTCCAAATCTCCTTTCTTTTCCAAGACTCAATCTTTCAAATATTTGTTCCTGAAATTAAATAACTTGCAATTGAAGTAAAATAGTTCTAAAAAGGAAATAAAAACATATAAAATCTAAATAAAACAGACTCAAATAATATATAAAAAACACGAATTAATGACTCATCACACTCGTACCACTGAATGGAATTGTTTGTGTATCATTTTGCGAATTTGGTGGGTTGGTTATCGTTTCCGACACACTGGCAACATTCGATGCTGTGGCGTTATGATTCAGACGTACCATTTCAGGAATTTGTTTTTTACTTCTCAGGTGCATACACAATACAAACCACACAATTTTAATCGAATAAATTTCAAAAGAAAATTCTAAACAAAAACATAAAATGTCCCACTGGGCGTGCCAATTTGTTTACATTGATTTTTGGTAGACAACCGCTGGTTTAAAATCAATTACTTGCAAGATCAACCAGTAAATCTTAAGGACATATTGTGCTTGTTATTTTCCAAAAATTTGTGATTGTTCTTGAAGAACATGGAAAAAGTATGAAGATAATTGTCGAATTTAACCCAGTTAAACCCGTCGAAGTTACTTCCAAATGAAAATAAGAGAATTTGCTTAAAAGAAAAAAGTAAATTGTAAAGACAATTAAGAGAACAAACTTAAATTGAATTGATTGAATATAAATTGGTACACATGATCATACATTGTAACGCGTGACTCGTTTCTCTCTTGAATGCGGATAGTTCAAGTATAAGTTTTGTGTATGATTGGTTTTGTGACCCGTTTTCCATATGAAAAACAATTATTTATACTAGAAGAATAACTACCTACATTAAGATTTTAAACTACAACTGCTAAAAACGGAAAAAAGATGTCTGTTCGATTTGAAATTCAAACATTTGTCTCTTGGAAATATTCGTTGTCTGACCTCAAACCTTTAAAAATGTAGGCTAACAACGGTCAACCAAACGACCACTAGGGGTTAGATAATATTTTTAACATAATAAAATATAATCAAGTAAAAATATTCAAGGATTTCATTCATCACAAACATACTTATCACTCCTAGCATACTAACTTCATGTGAATATTATCATACTTCTATTCATAACATATCAAGCAACATGTACAAGTCCAGAATTCCACATAATCACAACATTTACCAAATTTCACCAATGCACATAATCACCAAGTCACATAGTCAAGTATGACACATTTCACAAACCTCGAGTGCCTACAATGTTTTAGACACCTCTACATGCATGTGGTACCATTTTGGATTTCGGAGATAATCTTACCGAATGAATCCGCTAACGTAATTTCTTTCCGATTACGTTATTCACCAAAAGACTCAACATGACTATGAATGCATGGACTTTTAAGTAAAGACTCGACAATGCACAAATCACCAACTCTATATTATACAATTTAAACCATCATATAATATCTTCACCAAAATTCACCATTGAATTATCAAGCATTTACATCCAAACAATTCAACAAGTCATAATCAACAAAAAGTTATCATCATAATCAACAATTATCATCGCAAAGAAGCCACATTGTTTCACAAAGCACAATTCGCATAAAAGAACAAGCAACCACATGATGATAACCAACATACTATACACCCATCAATCATTAATTCATTCTTATTTCATCATATTATCATGAATACAAAGCCATTTGTAAGTTATCTGATCATAAAATCTCATTTTGACAAGGTTCGTCTATTTCCACAAAATCGCCAATTTTCAATTTTTCTCAACAAAAGTTGGATTCCATGTTCTTGCACATCATCAAAACAAACCTACATATCATCTAACATCTAGGTTAATCAATCATAACATTTTCGTTTCACAAAGTTTATTCATTTCTCAAAATTCTCAAAGTTCGTCTCATTTTTCTCATGTTTTGAAATCAATTTCTTTTCTCAAAATAAGTTATGTTAATCTAATCAAATAAGCTCAATTAAACTCTAATCAAGTAGGTTTATGTGTTAGAAACTCATAGGGATGCATTTGGAACCGTAAAAGTACGAAAAAAAACGTTGTTCCGAACCACCCAGAGAACGCACGGTCCATGCACTTCCTGATGCAGACCGTGCGTTTTGCTCTGTCAGCAAAAATGCACGTTTTCTTGTTTTTCTCACGCGGGAAGTGTCCAATTTTCAATCTGTTTTCGATTCTGCTTTCACCGAATTTGTTATAAACACTTAAACAGTCAATACTCACCCCAAAATATAGTTTTCTAACCTAAAACAAATTATTTCAAATCACTCAAAATGACTTATTTCTCAAAAGTGCTTAAAACAACTTTTAACTAAAAAAACCCGATTTTCTCCCAAACGATTCCTCACCAAAACCTAACAATTTAAAACAAAAATTCTCCTCAATTCAATTCATCATAACAACTCCATTAATCCACTCAAATTCATCAAAATCAAACTTCTATTCTTTTGACCCATTTTCACAAGAATAACCAAAACACAACAACTTACTCAAACTTCACATTTCTCACAATCATTTTCATGGATTCTCATCACAAACATGTACCCAACAACATTCATAACACATAAATCATGAATTCATCATCAATCAACAACAACATCATCATTTCCACCAATTTAAGCTAAAATCTCAAAGTAAACAATTTATCATACATCAACAATTTACACTTACTCACCAAATTACCAAAATACCCTTAATCCTAAAATGACTAAAATACCCTCCTCGCCTTAAAATCTACTAATCCCAAATCAAACACACAGACAAGCAATTAAATACATATAATAAATAAATAAAATAATCCTAGCGAAAAACGGGTTGTTACAGTGGCGGTGGCTGATATGCATTCTCTAGGTTGGGGAGAGGGTGGTGATGCTTGGAAATGGCGGAGGAGGTTGTTGGCTTTGGAGGATGAACATGTGAAGGAGTGTTGTGAGTTATTACACTCTATTGTTTTGCAGGTAGATATGGTTCACAAGTGGCTTTGGCAATTGCACACATAAAATAAAAATGTAATGTTACTTGTGCTTATAATAATCTACTCTCGACGAATCACAACATTATTGCTGACAACATAAATAACACATGACATAAAGAGGTTCCTTTGAAAGTCAGACTTTTTGCTTGATGGCTACTTTGTCACAGTATTCCAACAACATAGGGAGGGTGCTTCAACCTAATGTGTAGCTATATATGGGAGTTTGTGGTAATCTAGAGGATGTTGATCATTTGTTTCTCGCTTGTGAATTTTTAGGAAATATTTGGTTTGATATTTATAAATGGTTAGACTTTATCATGGTTCATCCAAGACATGTTTCAAACCACTTACTTCAATTTGGACCACTTGATGGTTTCTCCAAAAAGATTTGCTCAATTTTTTCATCTGACTTGTCTGTCATGTGTTAGGTTCATTTGACGAGAAAAAAATATTTGCATTTTCAGCAGAAGAAAGTCCATATTCATCATCTTTTTGGTGGGTGAAGGCGAACCACGTTAACTTTGCTTTCAACTATCATAAGTGGTAGCTTAATCCCCCCTTTTATGTTTGAGAGTTGTTTTTTAATGACCTTTGCTTTTTCTTTTCTACTTTGTTCTTTCGGGACTTATGATGATATAACTGTTTCTACTTTCCTTTAGTCTTTTTCCCACACTTTGTATGCTGGAAATATTAAGAGGTTTAATTAATATATTTTATTTTATCTTTAAAAAAAAATCACTTCTACTTTCCCGACACTCTTTATGCGGAAAATATTAAAAGGTTTAATCAATATTTTCATTTTAACTTCTTAAAAAAATAAAAAAATAAAAATCATTGCTACGGGACATAAAACTTCGTACCAATATCACTTTAAAACAAAAATCCCATATAAATTTCTAACATTATTTAAAAAAATTATAATGTTGTGATATTTTGTTGGAGCAACCAAAATTTTCCAAAGAAAATTAGGTATTGGTACAAAAATTAAAGCTCAAAAGAAAGTAAAAATATATAACATAAGTATGAGAGAAAATTACTACAAAAATTGTTAAAAAATGAATGTCCAAATATCATTTCTCATTTTGTTATTGCAATTAAATAATTAATTATATTATATCCCTTGCGAAAGCAAAGGGTGTGTGTTGAGTTCTTCTCGTTACGTGTGGAAGACAATGGCGTCAATGGTCTCTCTCTCAAACGCAATCGGATTATGTCATACCAAAAACACCCTTTCTCTCCGTAAGTCTTCTCTCTCTTCCGAATCATGGGGTTATGAGTTTGCTTTCACAAATCTTCCCTTTTTCTTTGCTTTTTGATTCCTTTTGTATTTAATTTTGAAATTAATTATTTATTTTCAACTTACACAAAAACCACACGATTCACCGCTTTACAATTTGAATATGATAAGTGGCAAAAATGAAAAGCTAATAAAGTAAATCTATGTTTTGTTGTGCTGAATTGTTTGGTTATGTATGTAGGTAAATTAAACTCCAATTCAAATATAGTTGACACGAAGATATTTTTGGGTGGTCGTCGCGGTTGTAAACAAGTTGGAGATGAACGAAGATGTTTTCGATTATATGGCCTATTTGGAGGGAAAAAAGATGAGAAAAATGATGATGCACCTTCTAAGGTTAGCTAACTTAATTTGTTTTATCTTTACTGCATGTGTATATGCATAGGATTTGGATTAGGATTACACATTTTCGATTAGTTGATTACACTGACAGCCTATGGCCGGCTACATCGATGTGATATTCATAATTGGATCATTTTAGGCAGGAATTCTTGGAAACATGCAAAACCTGTTTGAGACTGTGAAGAAGGCACAAATGGTTGTCCAAGTTGAAGCAGTGAGAGTGCAGAAAGAACTTGCAGCGTATGGTTGTCTCTTTATTAAGCCATTACAGCTTTTCCATTTGTTTTTCTGAATACAAAATGTTAGGATATGACTTGTTAAGAAAGTATATTTGAGAATAAGTAAATAAAAATATGAATAGAGAGGAAACTGACACGACACGACTGTAACTAACAGAAGGGTCGAGATTTTCATGTTATTCATAGTGAATTGGTAGAAACCAATAGATCTGAAGGCTAAACAACCGTAACACAATAAAATAAAAAAACGAGAACATTTGTTAATGGAATGAAATGGGGTGCTTTATTGATATGAATGAAATTAGTAAAATAGTAGAAGAGAGAGTTTCTCTAACTATTCCCAGTGCAAAGCTCCGAGACAACTCAGAGAGGAGTCCTACTCTGGCCCTGAACAGAAAACTCAATCTATCATGCCTTTTAAAAGACTATTACTCCTACTTTTGTACTACTAAAGAGATAAGCTTACTACTAAGGGATAAGCGCGGATAACATCTTTCTAGAAGATATTATTTAGAGAGTATCATTATTAAATAATACTAATAAAATATTCCTTCTTAGACACCCTATAGTTTACTAAGACACCTCAGCAGTAACTTCAGCTACTAGTCTTCTTGTCTTTCCTTTCATAGCCCTCCATATCTTGGGTCTTCCCATAATGTCCTCCTTATTATTAGCGTTCCCATCACGAATTCTGTTTGGGGTTGTTGAGGTCCTCTTGAATTACCCCTTGAGCACAGTGCATTATTCATTGATCATGTGACCTTTAGTGGATGTTTTTAACGAAAATTCCCGTTTTCATTGTATCTGCAAGTTGTTCTATTTCCTTTCTAATTCATCTCTATCGTACAAGTTGTTCTGAATGAGATATTGGTCTGGTTCTATAATGCAGGGCTGAGTTTGACGGTTATTGTGAGGGTGAGTTAGTAAAGGTATGATTTTTGTGATGTATGTTATTGTGCCCATTTTATAATGTTTATTCCAGCAGAATTGGTTAACCTTTGGCTTTTATTTAGTATTACATTTTAAAGTTAAAAAGGGGAACTTTATTTGTATACTTATATAGATATTTTGTACACTTGATGGGGTTTATAACAGAATCATGTCACTTTGGTAAAAAAAAAAAAAAAAAAAACTGAATGATTTCATTGTTTAGTGGCCCTTAATATGAAAATGTTCGCCAACTCCATGGGTTTTCTATATGTATTTATTATCGCAATTTAGTGAATTACATTACCAATTATTAGTCTAATAATTGGTAAGGGTGATTTTGTTTGTTATCTTATTTATAATAATGTATGATTCTTAGGTAACTCTGTCTGGAAACCAGCAACCCTTACGAACAGAAATTACTGAGGCTGCTATGGAATTGGGATCAGAAGTAAGTAAACAATTGAACTGATCTTCTGATACTGATTATATATACTTTACCCTGTCAGATTATATATTTATAGCACAAACTATTAGACCGAAAGGGATTGGATGTTTAAAATAATAAACACATATTAACTTAGAGATACCAGATACAGATTCTTGATTATTTCTATTCTTTTATCGTAAGATGAGAATGTAATAATGACAATGTCAAAGTTCCTTGAATCTAATAAAGAACATTATGGTTGTTGTTTTATTTCTTTTCTTTTGGTTTTATTTTTTGAACATAAAAAGAAACCATTTTATTAAGAAGCCGAAAAAAGAAAACAATGGGAACTAGACCGATCACACTGGATGAAAGACGAGAAGTACAATCCATTGGATCAATTATCCATTCGTAAAAAAGAAGGGACCCCCCTCTTTTTACCTAGCAACCATTACCAAGATAATGTTTTGATCGAGAAAACCACCTCGGGAACTGTCAACAATGACCCCTCGAAAATAAGTTCCTCGCCTTCCAAATTGACCATAAAATGGAATGCCTAACAAGCAATAAACCTTTTCCCCCCTTTTTCCCACCAATCTGGATTTTAGGATATTAAGAAAGACCTTGGAAAAACAACACAAAGAGGGTGACTCCCAATCCACTTGTCTAACCAAAACCGCGTTGCCCCCCGTCACCCAACTTCTTCACAATTACACCAATCACCCCCCCCCCATCTTCCCAAAACAAGGTAATTCGCCCATTGGTTATGACTGCTCAAAAACTAATATTCAGGCTGAGAAACCAACATTTTGAATTTTTATTAGAGGGACCAATTAGAAAGCCTAAGATTTCCAGTTTCTGTTATTTGCCCATCGGTTATGGCTGCTCACCAGTTGGGGGCAAGAGACACAGTTTAAGATAAACAAGGTCTATTGGCCTCGTAGGGTGTGGTTTTGTTAAATTTCTCCGTCCCTGCACTTCACTGGTCCTTTGAATTGATGGTTAACTTTTATGTCACTTAGATTCAGGAATGAATATTGAATGCCGTAGAACTTCGGAAGTCCATGAATATTATTTACCGTACACTGGTAGTTCAGCCTTACAAAGAACACATGCATTTCGAAAAATAGAATGAAATCACTCGAGACTTCAGTGAGAAATGGCGACCAAGGACTTGAGCTTCAAAATGCCCCCCTGCCATGAAGAACTGTGAAAGCCTTAAAAATCACCTAAGTTTAAATAGTCTTTCATTAGACACAATTTATGGTAGGGTACTTTAAAATTATCTGATCTATGATTCACTCGCTGCTTGCCCATAGTGTATTCTTATATTGTCCACTTAACTTTTTCTGCAATGATCTTTTCCTTTCCTCCACTGCCTTATTTCTATTCCCCCATGTGACCTATCAAAATTATAAATTTTGTTTCATGTATTGGTAGCTGATGGTTAATAGCTTATAAGTTGTATAAACTATAAACCAAACTATGGTCTTGAATGCTCAGCCAGGGTAAACTATTTATGTATTGTCAAATATCTGTGTGTCGCAGAAACTTTCGCTTTTAATCACCGAAGCTTACAAGGAAGCACACCAGAGGAGTGTCCAGGTAAACATCTCTTTTTTGACAATAAAATATGCTTCATTCAGATGTTCCGGTAAACATCTTTATTTTCAATAGGAAAGGATAAATTTCATTTGCTTTGGTGGTTAGAATGGAAAAAACATGCTACGCTTTTGTGGTTATTGAATTGAAAAAACATGCTACTTTTGTTATCAGGGTATGAAGGAAAGGATGAATGATCTTGCACAGAGCTTAGGAATGCCACCTGGGCTTGGTGAAGGATTGAAGTGATGATATTTTTAACAGAGATTGCGACATGACACAGGCCTCAATATTGCATGCACAACATGCCTGATGGATAGGCTTACATTCTTCATTTATTTTTCATAATGATATTTTAGCCTGGAGTTATTTGAAATGGTGAAGGAGGATCTTCTTTACCCACCTGTAATTCTAGTTTTTGTGTTTTGATTGGAGGAATGTGATGGAATGGAAGAGAATAGAGTGGAAATGTGATGAGGTTTTATTGTTTGGTAGGATTGCTCAAGAATACCTTTTTGTATAGGGTTTCAAGACTTCCCCTGATGTGAAGGATTAGGGGTCCAGTTTATATGGTAGAAGAAAATTATATAGGTTGATATTTTTAATATATTTTTATCAATAATGATTAAGATACATTTTTATATTGTTTCTTGTGTTAGAACATGATGAAAAATATTTTTAGTGAAATCTTTGAAAACAAATTAAGGTAATAGAACATTTTCTCACGGCTAAGAGGAATTAGTTTTATGGATCTTTTGTGGTTCTCATTTTGATTGATCTTTTAGCCTAACTAGACTCTAACCCGTGCGATGCACGGATTTATTAGAGTTTCATGTATAGATATCAAATTGGTTATATTATTATAAACATTTAATGAAATACAATAGTGTTTTAAAAAAACTAAATCGATTCATTAACTAACTATATGATGTATATATTCATACAAAAAAAAATAAAGAATATGAAATCAGACATATGTATTCCCTAACTTGAAATGAGACATATACATTTGTCAAAAAATTTAGTCATGCATTAAGGTTCACTTATTACCTGTTCATATTCATTTACAAAATGATTATGATAACACCCATATAATCCACATTGGAAGTTATTAACTTTACGTTATGTCTGCATTTGTAAAAATAAAAATAAAATAATTTTTTTTTTACATTAGGTCTCTAAATTGTCTAATCTATAGCACCAATTTTCTGCAAGAATTGAAAGAATTAATAGGTGGTTAGTGGATTTCGGATAATGTGACAGTGAAAAACGAAAAAGGGATTTAGTGGTTTGTTAAAAAAGGCATTTGATATTGGATTTCAATTAATGGAAACAAAACTAATCAAGAAAACTGCTAGTGGCTTAGTGGTCAAAATGTTGAGAGGAAGCCATTAGATCTCATGGTTTATTTCACTGTTTTTATAGTATCAATGAATTATTAACTGATTTTAAATTATATTTTCTAGGAAAAATTATACTTAACTCACCCAGAAGTCTTTTTGTTAAATTTATTCAAAACAAAAAAAAAAGAAGTCTTTTTGTTAAACGCAACCACCTCTAATTTTCCATAAGCACACTTATGGTGAACAATGGTGCACAGGTGGTATATATGTACCATGTGTTGTATTTTTCCCATGTTTTAGTTTATTTAAATAAAAAAGTGGTAATTATCCACTATGTGCACTTTGGTGGTTATTACTCATTAATCATAAAATGGTCTTTATTATTTCCCTTAAATTTAGTAATTGTCCATGCTCAGTGAGTGGATGAGTAGTTACTTTTGAAGGTGAGAAAAACCACAAGAAGGGGGGGTTGAATTGTGTTTTTGGAAACTTCTTCTTTTACGTTCTAGATAACTGTCCTCAGGTTCAGAGTCTG
>Ga0315914_1001050_pt1 | contig 39605 bp, 23 predicted proteins | sample MpolenodulesMG_FD_203920 | JGI IMG/M metagenome (GOLD analysis project Ga0315914, IMG submission 203920) | Medicago polymorpha root nodule microbial communities from Los Angeles, California, United States - elongated nodules | ecosystem: Host-associated > Plants > Roots > Nodule | place: USA...
TGACATTGGTCAATCACAATGTCACAATGCTCGTGTTTCTCTCTCTTTCACAAGCATTGTGACATTGTGATTGGCCAATGTCACCAATGCCACTCAACTCTATGTCACCCAAGTGCTATCCGAATTTTATTAATTGGGCACTCTCACAAGTTTTTACGGCATACCTGATACCGAAAAAAGAAGAAACTCATGGAATCTTATTCACAATTTGGCAACATTGTAACCGGATCCTTGGTGCATACTAGGAGATTTTAACCATATTTATTGTTGGAGGACGAGTGGGGTCGTAATTAGCACTCAAATGGGAGGGTTGTTGGGTTTTGAATCTCTATCGTTGATGCCGGCCTCATTGATATAATGTTGGAAGTGTATCCGTACACATGATTCAAAAGTTTAGGTACGGATAATGCTATTGAGGAGCGCCATGATAGAGTCACGGCAACTTCTGAATGGTTTGATATGTTTCTCAAACACAAGCTTGTCAACGAGATAGCAAGTTAGCAAGAGTGTTCGATCACATTCATATCATACCTTTCACATAAGTAGTTACTCGCAAACGAGTCGATATCAAATTTGAAAATGCCTGGCTCGTGAATCTGTATTAAAGAATGTGGTGTGACATAGGTGGCGAGATGGTGGTCTACTGGTCTTGAAGATATGATGGACAATATCATGGTGTGTCCGTAGAAGTTAATTGAGCGAGTAAGTCGCAATTTGAACCACAAAGAGATTGAAGCTTGCGCTAATGAATTAAATTGTATTCATGGGCAATGTTACTCCCGCTATGATGATGCACAAGTCAGGTACCTTAAGTCTGTGAAAGATGAAAGAAATAAAATGTTGATGCAAGATGGGAGGTATTGGAGTCAGAGAGTGAATGCTTTTTTGACAAAAATAAACGATATTCGTTCATTCAAATTGATGGAGTACATCGATACAATACAAATCCAAATTCGCTAAAAACAAAACGGATAAATATGTGAACAAACTCACAACATCCATGTTAATAGCATAAAACGGCAAAATATATATGCCTACAAATATGACTAATATATTAAAGTCTCCGGAATATTCATGTCTCCGGATATGCAACGTTGACGACGCCAAAGTCATTGTCACTGATCGGATCTGCACTTGCTCAAAGCTAATCTTTCAACCTGAATCAAATCAACACCGTACTAAGACGGGAAATAAAAACACACCGCATAAAGACGAGAAATCAAAACAAACAGAGTCGTTCAGAGACGACGAAATCACAAAAACAAAAGAAAGAAAATAGAAAATATGTGAAATCACTTATTCAATTAGGATACAAGGAAAAACAACTCGGAGGAATAGGTTGACATGATATATAACACATGATTAAAGCATGTTTTCGATATGACTTTAAACTGATTTTTTCATTAATAACTAAAAAGTCGAATATCTTGTAAAAAAACAAACTAAAAAGTCGAATATAGTTTTTTCAATTGATTAATGTTTAATTTAATAATATAAATGAAAGGTACTTCATAAAAAATAAATAAATGAAAGGCACAATTTTTTATAACAAAATTAAGGGCGAGGAATAGGTTTCCAGTTCCGTCTATAACCTAATAGCCCAAAATCAATTTTTTTAAGAGTGTTATTTGAACAACTATTTGTATAACAACTTATTAAATAACTATAAATTTATAAAAAAAAAAGGCATGGACATACAAATCAAATCAATAGAGAGAAAGTAAAAAGATAATTTAAGTATATGAGAGATAAAGTTGTCACAAAAATTGTCAAAAGTGATTATACAAATATCATTTCTCATCTTTTTACCACTATATTTAGAGCTCGTTTGTTTGAGATTTGTATTTTTGTGGTGTTTGGTTCAGATTTTTAAAAAATATTTTGATAAAAAAAAAATCATTTTTAACCTCAAAATAAAAGCTATTTGTAGTGGTTTTTTCAAAAAAACAAGAAACTCAAGCATAAGATCTTTAAATCTTAAAAAAAAAAGAAGATTTTTATGATAGTAAATAAATATTAATGGCTTCAATTTTTTTTAATATCTCTAGATTTTGATTCCGTTTGTTACGATTAAAATAAAAGTGATTTTGACATTGAATAATTTAAAGATTATTTGTACCAATTTTTTTTTTTAAGATTATTTTTTAGAGATTTTATAAAAAATCATAATCTATTTTACGTTTGCTTATCGTTGTAAAAATCATTTTTCTAAAAAAACAATTTAGTTTTTTTTGGATACAATTATAAAAAATGGAGTTGTTTTGTAACTTGTTTAATCTTTTGACATTTATTTTCTCTTTAAAAAAATTATTTTTTGAGAAGCTACTCTCAGCCGCTTGTAATTTGAAGTTGTTTTTATATTTTTTTTTGTAGATTCTAAATTTTTAATGCATTTGTTATAAGTCACTTTAAAATGTTCCCGTGAACTTAGCTCAGTTGGTAAAGACAATGCATAATATATGCAAAGTTCGGGGTTCGAATCCCGGACACAAAAAAAAATAAGCCGCTTTAAAATACTAATGCATGTTCATTTTCTATCATACCCTTTATCATTTATTATTTTGTCTCATTTTCATTATTTTAATATCTTTTTTCCATATCATTAATAGAAGATGATTTTGTAAAATTACTTATAATTTATCTTTTCAATACAAAATTAACAAAAAAGATTAATATAATTTTGTAAAATTACTTATAATTTATCTTTTTGATATAAAATTAACTACATTTCTTAATATTTGTAAAAAATATCAAAACGACCTATAATAAAATACGGAAGGCGTGGGTCATATTGATTCCTCTAAGAAAAATGCTATATTAATATTACGTTATTATATATGATTCAACACATTAGAAAAATGGATAAATGGAACACATTAATATCTTTTATATATAAATGTTAGACAGTCTGACCTGACCCTAATTCCGCCCTTTTTAGGGGGTTTGAATAAATTTTATGAAATAAAGGTTTTGCAAGGAATCGAACCGGGTGCCGTCTACCTGTACTATACAACTTTCACCACTAAGTCACTTCCATTTACATTGATATATTGTTGCTTCCAAAATTGATATACGCACTAAAACATTTTTTTTATATTTCAGGAACACAACTGGTAATATTATTCGGTAAGAAAATAAAGTTAACAGCTTGAATTGATGTATTTTTTTGTCCTTTTTGCAGCCGTTTCATAGCATGGTATTAAATGTATAATCAATATGATATTTATATTCTTTAAAGCCCCTACAATAATACAGGTGCATCACACGGGTTAGAGTTTAATAAGTAGTAAATGTATATCGTGACGGGATTTTAACCTTTGATTTCTCATTATATAAAGCCCTTTCGTAAAAAACTTTTCAGGTTCTTGAAAAATAAGAATCGAAAAAGACATTGGCGGAGCCGAATCCCGTTGCAACGTGCTCTTCAGACAAGAAAGCGAGGTTTTAGAGGAAGCGAGACAGAAAAAGAACACTCGAGTAACGAAATAATCGAGAAAATGGAAGAAGAAGATAACGAAATCACGAGCAAAGAAGAACAAGAAGAAGCATTAGTCGCTTTAATCGAACATCGAACCCGCGAAGTTAACAATCTCCGTCACCGTCTTGCCTATACCAAAAATCAGGTCATTTTCTTCATTCTCCAATCCAAACCCTTGTTTCTGAATATTTAAATTGATTTTATAGTTTTAACCTAAGTTTGTGAAATTAATTAACATATGCAGCTTGATGATGCGGAAAAGAGATTAAAAGATTCAGAATCCAAATTGGCTCGTCTTCGAGGGCAAACAACTAAAAAAATTACTAACTCAGACGATGATAATGGAACTGTAGCTGTTAAGAAAGAGCGTAGATCGAATAGTCCGATTGATAGGAATGAACGTTCTTATAAAAGCAATAAGCAATCTAAAACTGAACTTGTTATTCCCGCCGTTACACCGAAGATTTCGCGGTCTTCGGGAAAAGGTTCTGTTTCTGAAGTAGCCGTTTCGTCTGTTCACACTTCTTCGGTTAGTGGAGGGAAATCAGATAAGTCCAAAAGAGATCAGCAAAATGTTGAAGGGAAGGATAAAGGGACAAAAAGAAAATTTGGTAAGAAATTCATTTATTGACTATAGGTATTAGGTTTGTTTGGATTAGTTTCTAGCTTGTGATAGATTACTTTGTAGTTTTTGCCTAGTAAGATTGTTCTTATAAGCTATGAAGCACTGACATCAGACACACATTGGTAATAATGTAAATAAATGGAAGTGATTAAATGTAACTTATAGCCGACTCTACTAAGTGGGATAAGACTTGGTTGTTGTTGCTATTGATTAAATGTAACGCATATGTGTTGATGTCATATGTGTTAGACACACTTTCAATATGAAGCGTAAGACATTCATTTATAGATTATAGGTATTAGGTTTTGTTTGTTTAGTTGATTTTTTTATTTGTCTATAGGTTGGGTTTTATTTGGATTAGTTTCTGGCTTGTGATAGATTCTCAATTTAAATGACTACTCCCTCCATCCCATTTTAACCAAGCCTTTTGTTCATTTCACACATATTAAGAAAAAGTGTACAAGTGAAAGAGAGAGAAAAATAGTTTTGAGTGTCTTGTCAAGTATTGGTGCATTACTTCTTATCATAAATGCAAAGTAGAATATATTGAATTGGGAGTGATGAAAGTAGTATTAATTAGAGTTATAATTGGAAAAAAGTAATTATTATTGTATTGAAAAGTGAAATGGGTCAAATTTTTTGGGACAATATTTTTTTTTTGTATATGGCTCAGTTATTATGGGGCAGAGGGAGTATTGTTTTTTATTAGTAATAATGTTCAGCACTGACACAGGCTCAGATGTCATACACGACACTGGTTATAATTTAAAAAAATGGAAGTGATTAAGCACATCTCATAGATAACCCTACTTAATGATTCGTTGTTGTTGCAGTCGATTAAATGTAACTCACACATGTTGATGTTGTATCAAAGTCAGACACTGATACATGTTGGGCATACTTTCAATCTGAAGTTCACTGCGACATAGCTTATAAGCTATAATACACGTCTATTGAAAAGTTTAATTAGAGAGTTTTTGAAAAATTGAAATGTAGAAGCTAATTTCAACTTATATGAAAAGCTGTTGTTTAGTAATTTTTTTCCTTCCGTAAGAGCTGCTCGGAAAGCTTATCTGAACTGTCTCTTTGTATATTTAGTTGGTATATTGGCTGTAGCCTGTTTCTAAGGTTATGTGCTTCTCTTTGGTTTTCATATCTGGTATTGGCTTATTACTGTTGTCTTTATCTCAAGGTTGATTTTGGTTCTAATTGTGATGTATAAAAATTTTATTTTATTTTTCCAGAACAAAAAGAACACCAGGAATTGATTCCTTTAATACGCAAGAGTATATCAGTGAAATTAGTACACTGCCAATCAAGCAACCACATCCCAAGTCAGCACAAGAGGAAATTGCGGAGTATTGCTTTGTGTCCCGCTAATGATCAGCTTTTTGCGACCAGGTAATAGGATTATTTTGTTTCTAAACAATTGCCTTTCTGCGATTTGTTGAAAGTCTACTCATTAATAATGATTAATAGGTAAATCTCTCCCTTTTTTAAATTCTCCTTTTACCCGTCTCTTTTCATCTCCCAGCTTTTGTCTGCAGAAGGCAAAGGTCAAATGTTATTAACAGGGAACAATTGTACTTAAACTGCAATTTGCAATATGATGAATCGATATCTAGGCTTATAATTTTAGGGTATGGGCCAACTTATATAGTTTGCCAATCAAGATAGAATGAGAGGTTCAAATGTAAGTTCTAAAATGGAAGTTTTTATTGTTTTGGTTTAAGCTTATATTTGAATAAAATTCAACATCCACACGACTGCCTATGCGGGGCATCTGTTGTATGAATATCTCTCTTGAATATGATTCTTTCTGCTTCTTTTATCAGTAACCATTTTCTAAAAATATATGTTTGCATTAACTAGAGTATAAAAGAAAGTTGTAGCTAGGAAACTACATGACAAGTTTCCTCGTGAGTATGCTTCTCTATCAAGATTTACACAGAAATATTGAATCTTGTACAAGTTTTTTTATTTATTTTTTATTTCATAAACGCTGGTGAGTGGTTCATATCTTTTTATAAAACAACCTTTAGTTGTTTGAACAATAACTCTAGTCATTTTTGTCTATTTTGTAATATATGTTTCTGGTAATGCAAGATAGATATAATCTTTTAGTCTGATCCTTGCTACTTTTTGGGAGTGTTGCAGTGCTTTGGATGGATTGGTCAACTTCTGGAAAGTCCAAGCCAAAGGGTATGCCCTGATCTATCTTTCTAGTGCCACTTTGGAGTGCTTCGATTCTTATTTATGTTACATTGTTGGTATCAATAGATATGCTAGATATAAAATTGGGAACGGGGAATCTTTCTAATACATATCAATTTTCTGCATAAGCATAATTTGTCTGCAGTGTACGTACTCTACTCCCTATGGTTGCTCCTTCCGCTTCTGCTGACAGTCTATCATCTCTATCAATTTTTATTAGAGGAATAGCCTAGGTCGAGCTTATGTGAGCTTGTATAGTCCCTCCCATGTCATATAATATGCTTGCAACTAACTCTCCTATAGTTGTAACAAAGTAACTGACAGCCTGTCAGTTAGTTATCCCCTTAGAACTCTAAAACAATTTGTGCTGTCAGATTGTTAGTAACAACTATAGGAGAGTTTGTTACATGCTTAATATATGAAGTGGGAGGGACTATACAAGCTCTTGTGTGCTTGAGCTAGGCTATTCCTTTAATAACTTATATTCTCTGAATGCAAGGTTTTGGTGTGGAAAACTTTATGACTTTGGACTTCCATTTTGTTTGTTTTTTCAAGCTTCTTTGTTATGTGTTATCTCATACATTTCTTTCTTTCTTCCCATTTAATTGTATTTTGACTATATCATTCTTCTTTCCTCTATCACTGATGGTTTCCTCTTCAGTAGACATGATGTTTAGGAGACAGGAGTGTAGAGCATTGTAGCTGAACTTAAAAATATTGTGGAGTTGATCCACCCATATAATCTAATTCATATTTTATTCATCCTGCCTATTATTTTGTAGATCATCAGCCTCTCTGCTTAACTCTACTGATTGTTCATCCCAAAAACAGAGAAGATGGCCAGAAGATATAGCTTGGCACCCGGAAGGAAACAGGCTCTTTTCAGTATATACTGCTGATAGTGGAGACTCACAAATATCAGTTACAAATTGGAATAAAATTAAAGGGGTATGGCTTTTAACTCATACCCTGACATAAAATTAAAACTTTGGATTTAGGTTTCTTTTATTGGTCATTGCTATTGATATACACAAAATTTATATAAATTTGACAGGTAGAACGTGTGAAATTCTTAGAGGACAAGCCCCATATTAAGGGAATTATCAATGGCATTGTTTTTATGCCCTGGGAAGACACATGTTTTGTAACTGGTGGAAGTGACCATGCTGTTGTACTTTGGCGCGAGCAGGATGATGAGGACAAATGGAAGCCAAGACCATTGCACAGGAATCTTCATTCTTCTGCTGTCATGGGTGTTGCTGGTATGCAGCAGAAGCAGATTGTGTTATCTGCAGGTGCAGACAGGAGAATATTTGGGTTTGATGTTGGTGCAGGAAGAGCAGAGTTCACTCATCAGATTGATAGTAAATGCATGAGTGTCGTTCCCAATCCGGTCGACTTCAACTTGTTTATGGTTCAAACAGGGTAAGTTGCGGTTGCTTTGAAGTCCCGTTTGTTAACCTTTTTGCCTTTATTTTCTACAGGCTTTGCCATGGATTGCAGAAATTTAAACATGCTTCAAATTTGACGTTTTTAGCTGTCTCAATTTTTTTATTTTAGGGAAGATTAAGTATGTTCACTTAAAAACAGTGATAAAAGATTTGATGCAGAAATTTGAACCCACAAGAAGTTTCTTGCAATATTACTCTTTGCTTACTAAAGTGCGAAAAAATTATTCTAATTGCTCAAGTTACCTGTGAACTTCAGTGAAATGGGAACAAAAAGAATTTTGGTTCGCTTACTTCGACTTTAAACTCCCATGCTACTTGACCGCCACCATTCTATTATCTCACATCTGTGTCTTTTGATTGGAAAAAATGGAATCTCTATGAAGGGCATGTAAATATTGTTTTGCATGCAACATCCTTATGGTGAAAAAAGTTATTGTGATCTTTAGTGCTTATCCTTGTCCTTTTCTATACATGGAATGTGCTTGAAATAGTAGGATGCAGTTGTCTTTTTTATGCGGATGACATTTGGGTCTTTCTTCTGCCTTATAAACATGGGCAAAACAAATGAGATGGTTGGCCCATGATTCAGTAGTTGCGTGGCACATCCACCCCCTTCAATATAAGGACGAGAGTATGTTCAATTGTTGTGGTTTAGAGTTGAAAATTCCTTTTTGTTATTCATGTTCTTGGTTGGAGTGATAGTTAAAAGTTGTAACCTACTTGATAATAATATTGGTTGGTATATTCTATTCCACATTGAATTCCGGACATAGTCTGCCTTTAAGATAGGAACATACTTTTGTCTAGAAAAGAGATAGGAACATAACAATACCATGTTGATCCTATTTCCACTTGACACCAAGATTTTTCTTCTATTGCCATTCTTGGGTATTATTTAGCTTGCTGAAACTATAGTTTATTAACTACTTTTCTTTCGATCAGGACTCACGAGAAGCAGCTTCGATTATTTGATATTAGATTGAGGCGGACAGAACTTCATGCTTTTGGGTGGAAACAAGAAAGCAGTGAATCTCAATCAGCTCTGATTAATCAGGCATGGTCTCCTGATGGTCTTTATATAACATCTGGTTCAGCGGATCCTGTGATTCACATATTTGATATAAGATATAATCTTAACAGGCCGTCCCAATCTATAAAAGCTCACCAGAAAAGAGTCTTTGGAGCCTTGTGGCTTCAGTCTATTCCTCTTCTCATATCCATATCATCCGATCTCAACATTGGGTTGCATACCCTGATGAAGTAAAGTGTTCTGTATCCATCCTTTTGTTGGTGCTGAATATTAAATCCTTATGCTACATCAAATTTTTGTAGGAAGAAATATTGATTTTAGTTGGACCTTTGAAATTTTGTGGGTTGTGTAAGACGTGATTGAGTAAAGGGAAGAATTTATTTGGAACGGTCAATTAGGAAAATTTTGATTGGGAAAGGCATGCTCAGATGTTGGCCAAAGTGCATTTTACTACTACTATCTCCATCTAATTTGTCGCTGTAGCCTGAGGTGATTCATCACGTTTTAAGAAAATCATTAATTGCAAAATATGTAAGGTAAAATAGTCTTTTTTTGAGAGGAGGGTTAAATAATCTTTGTTGACTGCGTTTTGATTTTACTTTTTAGTGTTGTATGAATTAGATGGAAAGACTTGTTGTTTTTTTTTTTAATGAAAGATGAAAGGACTGATTAGTACTATAGGATAATTGAGGTACAAGTTAATAAGGATATTTTTGAAAAATAGTAATTAATTCTCTTAATTTTAGTAAGAGATAAACATTTAGACATTTGTATTTTGTATTTTTTTGAAGCATGCATTTTGTAGAAAATAAATATTTTTTCTTATTTCAATTTTACCAATTCATTAATCAAAGAATAAAAGGATTTTTCTTGATGGAAAGTTGTTATAGCATCTCATTAATCAAAATGTGTTTAATATAATGAGGTATATACATTTACAGTTTTTATAATTTAATTAGTGATGCGGTTGTTGTAGTAAGAGCACGAGAAAACTCATTTGTTTGTTTGTCTTCTAAAATCAACACTAGAATTTACACAAAAGAATGAAAAACCAATTCTACAATTAGGAATAATTTCACCAAATTCCTTTATATCTTTTTTAGTAGAGAAAAAGTTATCCACCACTAGTTTTGAATCCAATTTAAAATCTACAAAACCTAAATTAAGCTGTTGAATCCAATTAGGCAGCAGAAGGAGATTGAGAGCATACCACACATGTGCAAAACATTCTTTTGTATTCCAATACCCACTCAATTGTTATGCAACAAAAAAGAAACATGAATATTGCATTTCGCTCTGGTTTGCATGTTCAGTCCGAACACTGCACCAGCTCTATCACACGCGGAAGCACATATATCTGGGGTTGGAAGTGTTGTTACAGAGCTTGTTGTTATATTATTGCTTGCTTCCACATATTTCAAATGATGGTGGTTAATTGATTTGATTCATCTCTATTAAGCTGCAATAGAAGGTGAACATAGCATGTAATGTAACACAGACAAAAGAGAGTAGAGTTTTATGGATTTGTTGTATTAATAGTAAAATTCGTCAAAAACAAGTTTAATAGTTTTTGAAAAAAGTTATATAAATATATTCAAAATATATTTGAGCATATAATACTGCTTTGTTATGCATTTTTAATTTATAAGAGGCTTCAAGACCAAAAGAAAAAAAAACTGAATACATTTGAGGTGGGGTCCAACGCACACGTAGCAATGCATACTGCATATGAAAGAGTCATTTTATTTTCTTTTGCGAAGGTTGAGGGCTCTCTACCTTGCGAGAAGAGTTGTGCTTGCTACTATACAGTTTACACTCCTTCTCTTCTTTCTGCATTCCCAATTTCATTTTCCTTTCAGGTAAAAAAATGCCTCACACTTTCTCTTTTTCCTTCATTTTCTTTTAATCTTTCACCATAACAATGTTTTTTTTCCTGTTGCGTACAAATTGCCGTTTCAGTTTTCTACATTAAACTTTTTTTTATATATTTATTTTGATGAATTAAAGTTCGATTGATGATGGAGAGGTTGGTTTTGACACGAGGGTTTGTTATTTTCTTCAATATGTTTCCTTTCATGTTATGTTGACGTTTTTTCTTGGAAAAACTAAATTTTCAGCTCATAGCTTTTTTGTTTACCAGCTTATAACGTTTTTTTTTTATAAGCTACTTAAGAGTAGCTTATAATTTAAAACTTATAGTTTATCATTTTTCCCTCACTTTTACCCGTCACCTTAATTAGAAAAAAAAATATAGATACTTTTTTTGTCATTTCATATTTATAAGTTTGCTAATTTTACCAAGCACTACAAATTCAATCAGCAGCTATCCACTTTTTTTTTTTACCAAACACAGCCTATGTCTTCTTAGTTTGAAATTTCTAACAACCAAGATCTGCATGCGAATACTATATTATGTGCTTGTGCATGTTTATTGAATAGTTGTTTCAAATAATGGTACCTTTAATTGTGTGAGGAAGGTAAAAGGAAAAGGTAATGATGCTGGTAATGCCTTTGATGAGAGAAACAAAATATATTTGTATACACTTTTACCGGCATAGTTTCTTTAATCTTATTTGACATTTTTAGCCTAATCAGGGTGTGTGTTTATCCAACTGATTCATTGGTTGCATGCGGCATCTACACATTCATTTCTCTTGTTCTATTTTCCCTTGTTTAATTGTTTAGTGATTTGAACCAGTGTTATTACAAACAGATCGATTGTTCAGCCGGTGAAGATAGTGGCTTATGGTTCAACCATATTTGTAATATTTTTTGTATTGTGTGATATATTAGTAATAGTCGATGGTTGAACTGGTTCATTTGAAAAATAAGACCTCTAGAATTAATCTGTTGTTAATTCATGCAGTGATTCAATGGAAGCAGAAGTAGTGGGCACGGATACTCCGGATAAACTTGCGGGGTTTATTTTCATGTGCAATAGAATGACAAAACCAGAGTGCTATAGCTACCGGGTTTTTGCGCTTCCTGCAGGGAGAAAGTATATTGTGGAGAGGATCAATCCCGGCATGCACCTTTTTCTGTTTGATACTGATGTGAAGCTTCTTTATGGTATATATTTAGCAACCTCAACCGGAATGCTTAATATCGAACCATATGCTTTTGGGGGAAGGTTTCCTGCTCAGGTAAGCTTTTAAATCACTGATGATTCAAACTGTAACCTAAAAAATTAACTTGTCAAAGTCATCCCCTCCTCCCTAAAAATGTGACCTCTTCGTATAACTAGCACCCTCTGGCTTGAGTAGTAGTTTATCGAAGTGGTGTTCGTCACATCACCCAACTGTTTGTGGCATCAATCATGTTTTTAGTGAGTGGAAAGAAGAAATAATTCATTTTAAATGCATATATTATATGCCAATTATATAGTAATTTTCCACCTTGGCTATACTAAAAAACTTGTATAAATGACTAGTTCTTAAGTTAATGGGTTAAATTGTTGACACTTCAAGACTATAACTAGCCTGCTGGATGTTGATTCACTTGTGAATACATATGGAGAAATATGTTTGACTGTGACAGTTTGATCTGGTTCATTTGGAAATCATGTGTATTACCACTGACATTGTTGCAGTCTTCGGCTGGCTTGCTTGTTTATCCAACTTTTTTCTTGTTTTGGTCGATGTTTGCCAATTACCTGCATAAGTCAGTCAATACCTCGAGTTTTTTGGCGTCTAATCAGCAGGTGCCTCTCATAGCACCTGTACTCAAAATTGACGGTGACAACATCAACTGCACTGTATCTATTAATGCTCCATTTTCCCCTTTTCCTACGTTCATGTTTGTTAGCAATGACGTCCATAAGTGAAGTAGCTATGGCTGGTAGTATCATATGCATATCCTAAATAGTAGCAATAATATTTGTATTTATTGTAATTCGTTGTGTATGTGTATAATATATCTCTGCTGTGTAATACACACACACACACACAGATTCTTTCACTTGTTCTCTCGTATTCTCCCTTTCTCAACATGGTGTCTAGAGCCTAACGAAAGTAGCTCCAGTCCTTGCCTACTCGGTGGACCCACTGTCTACTGGTGCATTTTTTGTTTGAAAGTCGTGTTCATCATCCGGTTTCCACTTCTTACCGCCGTGTTCCCACCAGTCGCGGAGCCTGAAATAATAATTTAAGGGGGCCGCTTTATATGCCACACGGCACACACACACACACTTATATTCTTTCACTTTCTTGTAATTTCTCTTTATCAACAGTATTTTTTATTTTGTTCAGGTGAGTTTCAAAATTCTAAAAGACTGTTTGCCCTTGACAGAGAGTGACGTTAAACATGCTATAAAAGATAATTATCAGAAACACTCTAACAAATTTAATCCTGAACTCAATATCAGACAGGTAAGCTCTGCAATTGTTACATTCCGTTTTTGCTTTCTTTGTTTTGCCTTTTCTTTTTGAGTAAAAGGAATTTTTTTCGTATTAGTACTACCACTGTCTTTTTTACTTGAAGTTTGTTGTAATGTTGCAGGTAACAAGTCTATTAGAAATGTTTCGCCCTTTACATGTACTGTCAACTGCACCTAGACATCTTGGTTTGAACGAAATGCACTCAGCCTCAATGTTGCCCCCAACAAATGGCGTTTTTCATCAGACATCAAGGGCATCTCTCTATGAGGATACATTTTTGTCTAGGATGTCACCTACCGAAGCTCCTAGGCTGGTGAACTATAGACATCTAAATCGACCTGAGGAGCCTACTGGTTTGGCTTCTTCAGTTGCTGCTCAGTCTGTGCCATCCCAAGCTTCAAGGAATCAGGTTCATGCACTAGCAAATACTGATACTCTAGAGGGCAATTATGCAACCAGGATGGTCAACAGTTATACTCAATCACTGCCATATCCTCAATACGCACATGGGAATATCCTTAACCATGCTCAGTCAATTCAAAATTCTCAGCATTCACAACCTAAATTTCATTCTTCCATGATGACTATGGGTGGAAGCCATCCTCAATCTCTGCAACATTCTCAACATCAACATCTAAATGTCTTACATCCAGAGCCTCAATTTCTTGCTTCCACGATGACTGCGGGTAGTATTTATAGTCACGATCAATCACTGCAATATTCTCAACAAGCACATCTTAATGTCTTACATCCACCACCTGAATTTCATACTTCTATGATGTCGAATAGCAGTTATACCCAATCACTGCAAGTTCCTCAACATCCTCAACAGAATAACCTAAACCCACCACCACCTGGTGTTCATCCTCCTGCGGAAAATGTGAGCAGCAATCATGTCCAAATGCTGTTGGATCCTCAGAGTACTCATCAGAAAACCCAAAACCCGCAACCTGGTTATTATCCCTCTGCGGCAAATGCGAGTGGCAGTTATGCTCAATCATTTCAAGATGCTCAACACGCATATCAGGTTGCCCAAAATGTACAACAATATTACGGTTCCTTGGTGAATATGAACCATACCAATGTCGCAATGCAATCACATGCTTCATCATCATTTTATTATCCATATGTCACTCAACAAGTTTTACCTGGCACATATGCTGTTCAAGGGTATTTTTCAAACTTCTCTTGGGTTAAATATATTCCAATCCCCGTAATCCTTTAAATTTTATCTGCAACCTTTGTCTGATATAAGAATTATATTAATCCTCTTAACTGAAATTCATTGGACGAAACTATGTTTAAAATTTCCAGTGGAGAAAACGTCCCACATCTTTATCAAAGCATAAAAATCAATTTAAGCATTTATAATTCTTTGCTGAACCAGCATACTTGACTAATGTGAAGTGAATTTTGTTAATGGCTAATGGGGCTAACTGTTTCCCAGGTCTGGACCCATACAAGAGGTGACATCCACCGGTCAACAAGCTGCAATAGGAAGTGAGTACTATCAGCCATATATGCCGACATAATAAGACCACTTCAACACCATAGACAAATTTACATTCTCTGTACTGAACCACTTATTGTCCAAACGTTGAGTCTTGTAATGAAATGCAATTTGACATGTTCCATTTTCTGCCATATATACATAAACAAGTGGCACATGAACCTATTGCTCAACTATACTGATGTGGGTAGGTGACTTACGTTTTTTTTTTTTGTTAATTTGTCAGCTAGTTAGAGGGGATAGTGGCTTTCAGTGTTTGATATAACAGGAAACTTGTATTCAACCAAATTTCCAGCAAAATTAAGATTTTTGGCCTGCTGCCATTGACTGGTTATTGGTCCCATTACGATCTATATTACACTTTACAATATTCTGCTATTGGGCATCGGGGTACTTCAATTCTTGTTGTATGCTGAGGTTTACGGAGTCTGGATGTCAATGGGTAGACTTAGGATAGGGACGAGTACAAGTAGTTGAATTTGTGTAACAGGACACGAATGGGCTTCTTACAGTGAGCTTCCAAGAAAATTGAAAAGGAAATATGCTTTTAAATTTGGAAAAAACTTAGGTACAATTCCTTAGGTGCTTTTCGTATGGTTCTTAATTAAAAATACAACTTTTTTGGAGATAACAAACTTTGAGAGAGAATTATGGATTTAAGGAAATCATGTGAATTTAGTTAAGAACGATACGAAAAGTACCCAAGGAATTGTACCTATGTTTTGTCCTTTAAATATTCATAAAAATATATTAAAAAAAAAAGAGATTAATTTCTATACATCAATGGTATAATTTTTTTACGCATGCGTCCAATTAATTCACATCAAGTAGATATTTGTAGGCTTTGTTGTATGTGCACAAGTTAGTCTTGCACCATGCATAATGATATTTTCTGCCATTGAATCAATAAGTCACAACATAACACATTTCATCCAATGGTTAAACTTATTAATTCGATGGTGGAAACAAACTTGCGTGGTGGAAATTCCACCTTCATTGTGGTCCACCCCTTAGCCTTCTAATTGCGGCATTTAGATTACCTTCATTGCAACCTCCAATACATTCATTGTGTTCGATGTGAAGGGGTGAATTTAATTCCACGTTGCTTTCATATATGACTTTGGTAGTGTTTATTAAGCTTGGATATTTGTCACTTTGATTTTCTAAAGATGAGTTTGACTAAATATAAAATTTAATATGATATCAGAGCCTATGCATAATTCATTGGCTCAAATACCATGTTGTAAAAAGGATTTTTGATATATTAAAGTTGTGGTCGAAACAAATCTACTTAAATAGAGAGAAAAGAAAACCTAATGGGATTTATCTAAGAACGTTTCTTTTTAGGCCCCCAAATATCTCTAAAGCCCACTAAATACATTTATGATAGTTATCTACTGGATGTGTATCCGACAAAAAAACATACATTTGGTAGATAACTACCGAATGTGTATTTAGAGAACCTTTTGAGGATGCCTAAGGAGAAACGGTCACTTGTCTAATCAACCTCACACTAATATTATAAATTGCTATTTACAATCTAATATTTATAAATTGTGCATGTTGTAAAACTTATCTCACTTGCGCATCATAAAATTGACCATATTTATAAAGATAATTTAAAAATTAACCTAAAAAAGTGACATTATGATTTGAGTGGATGCATTTGTAAATTTTTTTACATAATTAATGGATACAATTGTCCTTCCAGATTTACTATTTATTAGTGTACAATCTTGATATAAAATGGTAAAATTGAAATAAAAATGATTTCACACCAAAATTCAACATTTTTTTATATCAAGTAGCGATTAGAATTTCATCTTTTTAAAGTTAAATAAGTGGAAAGATCGGGGTTCGAACCATGATCTTTACATATATTATTGACCTCTACATATATTATACACTATCTATACCAAGTACCAATTGAGTTATGCTAACATGACATTCAATATCTCTTTTATTTATAGGTATATCATTTTAAATTTTTGAATTATTTGATTGAAGAAAAAAGGATAATTTACGAATAATTTTTTTTAAATGAAAGTTAAAATTTGAGGATAAAAGTTATATTAAAACTTTGATATCTTGGCTATGATTTACGTCTCTTTTGGCCAAACTCCATACTGCTATAATTCGTTTCTCAATTAATCGGATGGTTAACACAAAAAAGGACTTATAATCTATTAATTAGATAATTTCATATGATGTTTAGTTGAGAAAAAAAAGTAATTATATAGGAAATCATAATGCAAGCTAGTGTGAGTGGAATATTTAACCATGTGTACCAAATTGCAATTTGTTAATTAACAATATTTATTTTGATACGAAAAAAAACTTATTTGTAGCAACTTTTATTTCTTACAAAGATAAGGATTTCCGAAAAAAAAGAAAAACTTTTTATTTTCGGCGGGTTCTGTTTTCTACAGCCCCGTTCCTTATTTTCAAACTTTCACACAATGACAAGGCTTCAAGACATATATAAATATATCATTTGACCAAACCCTAAAACTTCCCCTTCTCTATTCTCTTCCCAAATCATCACTGTTAGAAATATTTTGAGGATCCATGACATCGATCTTCCTCAGCCCGAATAAAATAAGAAAGATATATAGTTAAGAATAATAAATTAATTAACTAGAATATATATACCTTTGCATCCTTAATTTTTCCTGCATCTATATTGATCAGTTGCTAATTTTAGTGGATCGAGATGGATAGAAGGAGAGAATCATGGGAGGAAGAGGGAAGAGAAGATGAGAATTTGTTTCCAGTGTTTTCTGAAAGGTCCCAACAAGATATGTCTGCCATAGTATCTGCTCTTACACAAGTCATGGGCGGCAACAACAACAATGAAATGCATGAAGCTTCTTCAATCCATAATATCGAACAATCTCAGCCACCACAGCAAGATCAAGGTAGTTAAGTGCACTCACTCTCACACTTTTCTATGATTATTGCTTTTTTTTCTTTTGTTCTAATTAATACGTGTCATATACATTAATATATTTGCGTTCATCAAATTGGATTTGAAGACTTGATGGATTAATCAATTAGCACTTTTAGCCTTTAAGGTTGTGTCAAAAAGGATATTTGTTTTTAGATGTCCATGACATGACAACTCTTTTCCTAGTCAAAGTGTTTAAAAATGACATTTTTGATTATTTAACCTCATCTAGTATTAGTAAGTTAAAAGGTTATAATGTTAGTTTTTAGGAATCAAACCCTAAAATCACCTGTCTATATTTCCTTTGGTGTTCAATACTTATCAATCGAGATACGTAATTGGGACAACATCTTTGATATTTTATTATGTCATATACCCTAATAGACTTAAATACGGGAAAAGATCCTTTTAAATGTGTTTTCTGTAGTGGAATCTCAGCCATTGATTCATTATTGTTCTAGTGAGTCACAAAATTTTAGAACCAAAATCATCACTGGACACTCTTCACTCCAGTGAAAAACTCATCGGAGAGGATCTATTTACACTCAAATACATACTATAACAAGTGATTTGAGCGGTCAATAAAAATCAGCACATTCATTTAAATTGTTGGATAGAGATCATATGGTTCATATTGTAACTTTATAATATATGAAATTGCAAATGACTATGGTGCATATATGCACCGGTCAATCTTTTCATCAGTTAAATGTAATTATTTGTCGCACTTTTCCCCTAACACACATATATAATTGAACATATATATTGGTCTAAAATAGGTAGCTCAATTGAAAAGTAAAGAGAAATCAAAGAAGTTTGAAGCATTACGTCCAAAGTTTTAAACGCTAAAACTAATGTATAGCAACTAACTTATTACCAGCATCCATCAATAAAAAATGTGTATGTATTGATTTATGTGCTATTGATATGAAGGGAATGTAAGAAAAAGACACTATAGAGGTGTGAGGCAGAGGCCATGGGGAAAGTGGGCTGCAGAGATCCGCGACCCGAAGAAGGCAGCAAGGGTATGGCTAGGAACATTTGAAACGGCTGAGGCTGCTGCCGTTGCATACGATGAAGCTGCACTCAGATTCAAAGGAAGCAAAGCTAAGCTCAATTTTCCTGAAAGGGTTCAAAGTACAGCAGAATTTGGATATAACCAACAATTTCATCACCAAGTGTCCACTACAAGTAACGAGCAACAATCCAATCCAGTTCCTCTTCCACACTTTTCTCAAGAAACATATTCAAATCCTTATCAATATGCTGCACAAGCACATCTTCAAGCTAGTGGAAGTAGCAACTTCAATCAGGATATGCTTCGTTTCTATGGGAGAGACATGTTTGTTTCTGATTCTCAACCTTTATCAACAGCATCTCCGTCTTCATCCTCATCTTCAGGACTATCTCAGCAGCAGCAACAAGAGCTTCTGAGATTGTCAATGCAATATGGAGGTTCTTCTTCCTCTTCTGATCCTCCAATGAATTGGAGGGATGACATGGATAGAAGACAATGAAGAGGATATATATTTGAGCTTCTACCCAAGGCTTCATTGATTTCTTGCTTGTTTGTCACGACATTTCATTGTTTTATTGGACCTGGATCCTCCGGTTTTACGCGGTGCAATGCCAGAGAGAATGGTCTATAGCAAATTGCAGAAGGATTCATTTTGTATTTTATTTATTTACCGTTTATGTTTGAATTTACTATTTTTGTTTTTGATAAAATGTTTGTCTAAGAAGCATATTAGTAACTGTACTACATTTAAAACGAAATTTGAGTTGAGTATAAGTTTTTATTTCATACTACATAGTATATCTATTTAACTCTTGAGTACACGAGTGAGATTATAATATTAATAAGTTTGAACACAGTATATGAACGTACAAAATTAAACCTGTAAGGGTCGGAAAGATTGATGGCAAAAAACGCGTCGTAATGTTGGCTTTTGTTGATCACTGCTACAATGTCGGCTTTTATTCATCAAAAACGGAGAAACAAAAATAACCTATTGGCAATTCATCAAGACACTATACTTATTATCAATCAAGTAGAATTACAAGTATCAAAGGCTTTCTAACGTAGAACGATAGAATAGTATAGTATGTATGGCCAGTATATCAAAGGCTTTTCTAACGGGATTCCATGATGGTGGATACTATCGATCATTCGGAGAGGTGGAGCCAAAAATTTCAAGTTAGAGGAGCCGAGTGTAAGTAATATTTCTTTTTAGCGAACAAAGAACATAATTTGAATAAAAAAATTATTTTTGAAATGGAAAATATATATATAAAAAACCCTAAACTATATTAAGTATGAGAGGCATTGATAAGAAAGTATGGTTATCATACAAGTAGAAAAAATATCAAAAAGTAGAAGGAGAAAACAAAAACACCCTGCATAAAAATAGAAAATAATAATGCATACGTTCTAGGGGTTAAACGTGCTTTTAACAACTGACAAATTGTTTAGGATAACTTGAATTTGATTCTTAGGTAGAATAATTTTTTTTTCTAAACTTTACTTACCTCTCCGCCGAACCCATGACCACTTTATCTTAAGAATCAGATGGATTAATACAAAAAGAGAATGACGATCGACTAAATAGAAAAACTTTTGTACGAGTACGAGAGACATGGGATTTTTGTCACAAGAGAATAAAATCCATTAAGGACTAAATTATATTTTCATCTTCTATTTTTATTTTAGGATTTAATTTGCTAATTTTTTTGCTTTAAAACAGTCTTTTATATTGCAAAACTATATCATTGCGCTTCTTTCCATTTAAAGTATGTTGTGGAAATGACCATATGAGATAATTTAAAATAATATAACATAAAATTAACGATATTAGTTGTCAATTAATCTAATAACATGATAAATATTTTAAGGAGAATGTTAACCAGTGCCCCTGGGGCATTGGTTAAGCAGTTAAAAGAGGTAAGATTTTATTAAAAAGTAGTGTAATAATTAGTTAGTCAAAAGTAACAGTTTGTATTTCCAAGACAATTTTTCTACTTTTGGATTCCTTAAGGCACTGGTTAACAAGACCCATATATATATTATGAAATTTTTTAATATAGTTTAGTTGCAGTATATAAAAAAATTATTAAAAATGCAGAGGACCATGGCCTCTTAGTTGCTTTCTCGCTTTTATTTTCACTTTATTTCTTTGTAACCGTTCGAGTATCCCTTGCGTCCTCTCTAATTAAATATATGGGTCATGTTAATTTGTGCCCTTAGGGCATAAGTTAAAGAGATTAAAATAGAAATTAAAAATAAATTTTGTATTAAAAGTATAACTTTTGCAATTTTTAAGACATTGAATGCACAAGTTTTAAGAAAAACTTTCTACTTTTGGTTTCTTAACTTATGCCCCAAGGACATAAGATAACATTTCCATAAATATATTCATTTTGCCATTAAAAAGAGCAGAATAATAAGTGTATATTAAGATATGGATCTATCGATTCACTCTAACTTATGATACCATTATGTTTCCCTCTTGATCTTTGTTTCTATTTAGGGAATGGTTTTAAGTGGATTACATTTTTTTTTCTTCTTCAGATCAATCGTAATTCGGAAGCTTTGACCTCTAATAGGCGCCTCAAAGTATTCTTACAATTTAAATTATTTGAATTTGCAATGATACTCATTTTTAAGTCAGCAAATGAGACTAATTTTAGAGTTAATAACAAAGAACATAACTTTTTAAAGAGAAATGCTATATCTAGCGATAGATTTTATAACGAATGGTTCACGAAATACAATATAGCCAATTGAAACAGTGTTTGGCCGGAAAAAACGAGTTGCCATCCCTTTTTTTTTTATAATGCATTTAGTCAAACAATTTTATAAAATCTAATGGATAAAAAGTTGCCAGCACATTCACCTAATTCCACGAACTTTTATTTCGCATCAGCTAGCATTTCTTTTCTTTTTTTAATGCAAATTTTGTTAGTTGTCCATATTTTTTATGTTAAACCAGGTGATATGACTCAAGTGGTTAATGTGCTTCACCAAATGACGAATTGTTTGAGAGAACCTGAGTTCGATTTATATGTGGAACAAATTTATGTTAGACTTTACTTACTTCCCGGTCGAACTTCAAATTACTAAGACTCCTTTCTCTTAAGAACCGTAGGGTTCACAATATAAGAAAAATCTATTTTGATATTTTTTTTAAAAATTATACTAGCGTTTACAGTGATGGATCAATGAATTTTGAATAGTTGGGGCACCTTATATATAAATTTGTATGACTCGTGAACATATCTTAGTTGATAGGGTCATTGTGACATGAATTTTTAGTCTCTAAACTACTCGACCAGAAAAAAAAATATAAATCATAATTATCTTTTATAATTGTTGATATTCTCAAAAACATTGAGTGACACTAGTTAAAGAAACAAAAAAAAATTAAATTTTACATTGAAGACAACATTTTATATATTTTTTAATGGCTTAAACGCACTTTTGACCCCTTATGTTTGCCATAGACGCCATGTGGCTATTACTGAATTAAAAATAAATAAAAAATCCATTTGTATTTTTTAATAGGGGGACCAAATCGCAACTATGAAAAACATAGGGGGACCAAAAGTGAATTTAAGCATTTTCTAATACTTGATTAAACAAATGCAAAGAAATTTTTACTATACATGTTTCTTTAACTGATGTTCCGGGAGCACTAGGTAACATTTTTATATTGTTTTTTTTTTATATATATTTTGAAACATGAAGAGTACGTTATTACTTGTTGTGTCACGTGTGATTATATTTTTGGATCAAGAGAGAAAGAATTTGTGATATATATGGGCTATATGGTCAAAATATCAATTCTTACTATTTTTTTTATTACATCAATTCTTAACTATATTATACTACTATGGACGCTTATATCAATACAAATGTGAGTGAGGTCTAGCGTGAACCATCAATTAAATGGTTCATCGGTGGACCACTTTTATATACCATCAAGATATATCTAAAGGTCTAAATTAAATAGAAAAGAAAATGAGAACACGTACATTTTTCCTCACACAATCTATTACCCCTTCTTCTCTCTACCCTCTTATCTCTCCCCCCACAAATGTGTGAAAAATGTAATTGTTGATTAAGAAATTTAGTTAAATGAATTAATCTTTTGATCTTACAAAGAAATAAATGCAATTTTTGTTCTTATATTGGATCACCTCTTACTAGATGTGTGTGTGAAATCAGCTTATTGATTGAGTAGTTGGAACTTGCAATGCAAGAAAAGTTGGAACCGCCACCGCCCCAATTACTTCCTTGGGCTCGCACGCACGAGTATCACACAAACCACACACGTCCACACCACTTTAGAAGCCCGAATGATAATGGTTCACATCACAGTCACACAGTGCATACCGCATGTTTTCTGTCTTGAACAAAAAGATACGGTTTAACCACAAACGCTTTTTAAATTAGACGTGTCATAGTGTTAATGGAAATATACAAGTACATTGAATTATATAATTTTAAAAAAGTTATTATTAAAATTGACGTATTAATCTTTTTATCATGTTCGGTATTTGTGTTTATACCCACATTTTAAGGTTATTAACTAAGTATAAGAATAAATTTATCATTACCATGCACAAGTATCTTAAATTGAAAATTGTGCCGCTAAAAATACGTTAACACTATAGCACGCTTAGCACCAAGATTCAAAGAAGAGATTGACATCATAGACAATCTAGTGAAGTTAATTATGATATTGTATTGGTCAAACTAAACTTGAGAATATAGTATGGTGATGTAGCGTTGGGTCGTTGAATTCGGCAACCGATTATCAGAAAAGTCCAGCTTCAACTTATGTATCACTCTGCCAACAATTGACTTTAATTTTGATTATTATAGTATTATTTGATTCTTAACGTGTGAAACTTCACTATCAGTATCAGATCCTTAACTCTGACTTTAGACCATTGAACGAGTCCACAAAAACACACCTCACACGCTTGTCATCTTACAAATCAAACAAATGATCACTTGTTGCTTATGTGAAATGTCACTTTAACGAAAAGAAATAAAGATTAAAGGGTTAAGTATCTTTATAAAAATATGATTATATTAATATTTTGTTTTATTTTTCTAATTTTTTTTTTCAATTTTTAGTTTTTATAAAATTTTCAATCACTAGTTTTTGTCCATATTTTTAAGTCAATTCACCTGTATTCTTTGTATTTTTTAATAAAAATTGTGCAGAAATGTGTAGAATATTATAAAATCTCTTGTTAAAAATTAGATTTTTTAGGCAAAATTACATTTTTTTGTCCCTTAACTTAATTTCAGATAACAATTCAGTCTTTTATCTTTTTATTTCATTTCAATTTTGTCTTTTTTGGCTATTTGCATATAGACTTTCAAACTTAAAATTCATGTTTTTATTTTCTTTTTGCTTCTCAATTTTCAAATCTATTATCTTTTGTCTATGTTTGCATATGAATATTAGATTTGAAGCTTGAAAATCATGATGCAAATGGACCTAAAGGACAAAATTCAAATCGAAAAAATATAAAAGACTAAATTGTTATTTGAAATTAAGTAAAGGGACTAAAAGTATAATTTTGCCAATTTTTTAACAAAACATGAATTAAATATGAAATTTTAACTTCCAAAAATATAAAAACTCATATATACTTCATGTGTTAAAAAATATTTTTTTTTGAGAGATTTTTATAATATTATAAACTTTTATGCAAAATTTTATTCAAAAATATGAATTATACATGTGAGTTTACTTGAAATGAGAGACCAAAAGCGAAGATTAAAAATGTTTGGGGACTAAAAAGCGAAGAATTTTTTTAGAGGGACTAAAAACATATTTCTATAGACCAAAAACATATTTATAGGGACCAAAAAATTAGTATATTTATTGGAACCAAAAACATATTTAATCCAAAATTTAAAATATAGGTTACTTCAATGAAAAATTGAAAATATTTTTATTAAAACTAATATACTATTTTGAATTTTTAAAAGAAATGTGAAAGGAAGAACGATGAAATACTATTATTAAAATTATTAAAACTAATATACTATTTTGACAAAGTTAATTTTGAGCTTAATTATAGCAGATAGCGGATATGCATTAAAAACAAAACTTATAAGTACATAATTTTTTTTAAATCACAAATGTTAGTATGTTAATTTTGTTAAAAAAATGTTAATATAATTATTGTATATGTTTGTATTTTTTCTTTTTTCAAAATTCGAATCATGAATCTTTAACTCCTTTAATCACTTAATTAGCTCAACCAAGTGAATTAATCTTCCCCATTACTGATTAAAAATGTTATTTCATGTAATTTTAACGAGGGAAATGTTAACGTTAAAGATTATAAATAATAAATATTTTATGAAAATGAGTGTATTCAATGTATTGAAAATTGAAATATTTAATTTTCTTAAAAAATAATTGCTTATTTTGAAATACTTAAAGAATGCTTCAGACACACTCGTTAACAAGGCCTTTTTAACAATTATTACCTAATTGAGCTGCTATTTGTACCAAACACTCCAATCAAATTATCATCTATCAACCTACATATGTTACAAGCTATTGGTTATCACTTAGTTTTTCCACTATCAACTATAAATATATCCACTATCGACTAAATTATTTACTATTTAGCTCAGTTAAAGTGAGATCAGAGACAATCAAATTTTTCATTCAATGTCTCAAACCAACCCAAATAAATTAGATGTATCAATATTTGATATTTGACAAGTCTTAATATTTGATGTCTCACACGTCTTAAATATAATTATCTCTTATAAAAAGAACTTATGTGTTGAAAAAAAATCAACACAAAACATTGGAATGATTTTCACTAAAATTTATGTGTATTTTTTTTCTTTTTGCAAATATAATTTATGCTGTCCGACTATATATTAAGGGAAATGGGACCCATGTTAGGATGCCGATGACCGAAATTGTGCTAATTTATTTCTTTAATTTTTAATTTTTTTTAATAAATACTTGCTTTTGGTTTAAAAAAAAAAAAACTTATTATTTGTAGAATCTTTAATATGTGTCATTAGAGCACATGTTATCACTACCAAAAAAAAAGAGCACATGTTATCATGACACATATATTATAAGCATGTCATTTTAAACAATTATTTTTTAGATAACTTATGGAAAAACAAAAAAATATACAAAAATTGTATATATTAACACCAAAATCAAAACAATAAATAGAAAGTAAAAATACAGCGAAAGTATGAAACATAGTTGTATTAAAAGTTATATTAAGGGTTCGTTTGGATTAGCTTATTTTAGAGCTTATATAAAAGAGCTTATGCAAATAAATAAGTTTTTATGTACTATTTATAAGTTTTTAAGGTAGTTTATGAAAAACCCGTTTATGAAGATACAATTTTCGTTAGTGAGAGTTTATAAATTAAAAAAAAGCTTATTTATTTACATAAACTATTTTTTATAAGCTCAAAATAAGGTCAAATCAAATGGAGCCTAAAATGATTGTGCATGTATATTTCTCTATTGATATGAGGTATTGTGGGGTTACGTTGAACGGACCAAATTGACCAGAATTCTCCTTTACCAGTTGATGGGTGATCAACTAATTTCGTGACCTGACTATTATGGCGACTAGATCATTTATTTATTGCAATCAAAATTATTTTAGTGATCTTATATTGATCTGTACTCGTTATTTCAACATCACGTCAGCTTTATCCTTTTTGTTCCTTCTTTTCATTATTCTGTAATATTAACAAACAAGTTCATGCATGCTTACTTGCCGAGTTCCGCCAACTTCTATTCTTTTCTCATTACTTTAACCTTTTCAGCCACCGAAGTAAGAAAGATTCAATTCAAGCGAGTTAGAAATTTATAAGATTTATTTACACTTTTTTTGGTACAAAGTTTTGTTTATACTTTAAAAATAATAAAAAAGAATCTCTACGTCACGCATCCTATTGATGGAATGTAAAATCTAGATTTAACAATAGAAAAGTTGCTTGATTAATTCACTACTAAAACTTGTATAAGAAAAAAAAATCGCGCATTACAAATGAATGAATAAAATAAGAATTATACAAATATAAAATGCTTATAAGCCCAATGTTTTAAAAAATTTCACGGTCTGTTGAATGAAAATTTTCGTCAATATTGGTGAAAAACTGTTGGTTGGTGAATATCTGCAAGATTGTGACGGGTTATTTGAACACAATACTATAGTCTCTCTTTGGTGACAGCATATATTATATATGGATGCCTAAAAAAAGTATATATTATATTATATGGAGGTCATGCTTATATTTGATATTGTTGGTGGATTTTTTATAGGTCAAGATATTGATGATACATCTACAACTACAAGTATAAATGGAGCTTTTGAAGCCTGACATGGAAGAAACGCGTCTCTCTTGAAAATGGATTGGGCCTTAAATAGTAAGGAGAATTGCGAGTTTTGCTCAAAAGCTTAATTATTATTTTCTAAATAACACTCTTGAATATTTATCACATAAAGAGAAATATATACAATGAGATAACTAATAGTTAAGAGTGTTGTAAAAAAAGGTAAATATATTTGTAAGAACTAACACAAATGACAAAATTGGTATTGTTAGGTTTGACACTTTTACTTATATTTAAATATGAAACCTTACGGTTGCGTGCGAGTTTCATACGGTGTTTATCACTTCATCTATCGTGAAAAAAGACTAATTCTATCACAAGCAACAAAATTTATTGATTTCATTATCTTAAAACAACAACTAAATGGATGGAGTAACAATCATTGCATGTTAGAACATTATTAATTGGTTAAAATTTATATGGATATCACCAAACTATGTCGGTTTTATATAAATGAAATGGGATCAACATATAACAAATAAAAAGGGTATAGTAAAAATGTGTTAACATTATTCATCAAATTAACGAGTATATAAAATAAATTATAAATGATATGGAGAATCTTGATAACTAGAAGATTATGCCCTAAGGTGTTGCAGGAAATGCATGGCCGCAATATAGGTAAATATTCTAATTTATCTTATGTTAGAACCATGAACGGATAAAGCATGGGGTAGTGGGGTCATCTGACCTTACCTGTAATTTTTTTAATCTATTTCCTGTGGAATACTATGACTCTATTTATATGATAATATTGTTTGTATATGGTCCATTCATAAAGAATGGGGTGAGTGAAGGGTGGAGACATAGAGGCGTCAGCCTGGTGGAAGGATTTGATGTGTATTTGGGATGGAGTTGGTTTAGATATGGGAAGTTGGTTTGATGATAATTTATGGAGAAATATGGGTAATGGTGCCCATAATTTTTTTGGTTCTATAGGTGGCTTGGTGATTTTAGATTTTGTGACTGGTTTAGAAGGATGTTCGATATGAGTGAAAATGAATAGTTAACGGTTGCAGATATGTTCCTTTTAGGGTGGGGTGAGGGAGGTGAGACCTGAAAGTGGAGGCGTTGGCTGAGGGCTTGGGAGGAGGAGTTGCTAGTAGAGTGTAGGGATTTTCGTAATAATGTGTTTTTGCAGGCTACTCATGAGGATAAATGGTCTTCGATGTTTGATCAGGGTGCTGGTTATTCTGTTTGTGGAGCTTATCAGTACCTGACAAGTCAGGAACCTCATAATTGTACGGTTGTCTCTAAGCATATTTGGCATAAGGATGTTCCTTTAAATATTTCATTATTTGTTTGGCGGCTTCTTTGTAATAGGTTGCCTACCAGAGATAATTTAGTAAAACGTGGAATAATTCTATATGCCACTCAACTTTGTGTTTATGGTTGTGGCAATGTGGAATCGATTGATCATTTGTTCTTGTCTTGTAATGTGACGAGCTCTCTTTGGGTCTTGTGCACAATCGGGTTGGATTTAACTCAGTTGATCCCCTCCGAATTTCAGATCACTTTCTTAAGTTTGGGAATGTAGCAGGTGTTTCGAAACCACAACGTCATATTATGCAATTACTTTGACTTTCCTGTTGTTGGGTTATTTAGAAGGGAAAAAAAATGGTTTAATTACATAAATGGTCCCTTAACTAATTATGAGATTTCATGTTGGTCCTGTAATTAATTTTCGCTTCAATTTGGTCCCATAATTTATCTCCGTTAGTCAAATAAATCCAATTCCGTTAACTTTTAATCCCTTTAAACTACAACCATTAGATCATGCGTGTCTATTACATTTAACAATGGACTACCAACACCTAACTTTTTTCTACTTTCTAAATCTTCATCATCATCAATTTCATACATTCATCCAAAAATTCAAACAAACCCAGAAAAGAAATCCAAAAAATGAAATTAAAAATTCCAACCCAAAATCATAATCTTCTTCATCATCTTTCCATTCTCAATTCTTTCCCATTATTCCATAATCAAAACTCAAAAATAAGCAACAAAAAAAAAACACAAAATTCCACCCATTATTGAACCCAAAATTGATAGACTATACCGATTGTGCCTGAGCTCAAATAAACATATAACAGTAGCAATCATTCCTTAACTTCAACAACCATGGCAGCATCTTCTCTAACATCCTTATTCTACTCCTTCCCATTCACAACATCCCCCATATCTTCTCTTGTTCCTTTCATCTTAAACACCATACCCTCCATCTCAAATCACCGCCATCACTGTTTGTCTAAGCTTCAAGAGCTGCAAAACCCAGTACCTCGATTAAAATTTACAAATCCGCAATCTCTGCTACTCCCTCAGAGGTTCTTCCTTTTTGGGTTGGGCATGATTTTGACCTTCATCAATTGGAACCTAGTTACCCCTTAATGATAGAGGTTGTGAGGGTCATTACGAAGGAAGAAGGGACGACCGTGACAGTAAATGGAAGCACGAGAGAGATAGAGAATAAAATAGGGATTGATTTGGTTTCTAGGTGAGGTTAATTTGAGAATGCCCAGAAGGATAAATCAAAAAAGAAAAATAAGGATTTGGAAGATTGAATAAAAACACAGCAACCATGAAAACGTAAACTGAGAGAGAAGAACAATGGCAACCAGAGAACTAGTGTGGGACCCAAAAAAGCAGAAAAAGTAATAAATTTTTTATTTAAAATAAAATCATTTAAGAGTCAATTACACTTTTGTCCTTCGGTTTTGTTTATTGCAAAAATTAAGAAATGGTTTTTTTTTCTAAAAGAAAAGGTGTATCATGCTAAAATAGACCTTCATCAAAATGAGTGGGTCTATTGTAGCAAACCTATATATCTTATTTTGACTTGTTAAAAAAAACTAATATTTATTTATTTATTTTGAAATAATTAAACTAATATGTATGTATTTATATATTTATTTTTCTCCAATTTTCATAAAGTTTTTACCTCTGGGCTTACTTGTATTAAAATCAAATAAATAATGATACTTTTTTAGTACGCAGTAAAATAAGGACGACAACGCGGACCAACCCACCCCATTTACACTCATCGTGCTTATGCTAGCCCAGAAACAAGAAAAGATGGGCCAAGCCATTTTAGGTGACCGAGTTCAAAAGTTTACCCCATCCCATTTTGTGGCGAGTTGACGAGCTGATTCATAAAAAAAATGCTTTTTTTTTTGACAATTTTGTTATTAAAAACTATGTTGTTTTAGTGGTTGTAAAAAACATGTTATTTAAAAAAAATGAAGCAAATATATTTCTAGTAAAACAAGCTTATGTGAAAAATCCAACACCATCAACAAATAAAAAAAACATATTTAACAAATTCAACAACCAAAATAAACGCAAAAGATCATATTTTTTCTAGTAAGTCAATTAACCAAGTAAATCAATCTGAGGTTAATCATCATTTAATTCTCAATGTAAATGCAACATCATATTTTTTCTAATAAGTCAATGAACCAAATAAATCAAATCTCAAGTTAATCATTATCTAATTTGTGTTCAAGTAAGTATTTCTTTTTATAATCATTAAATGCCAAAATCATTTCTATTATTTATACCAAACAACCCTTAATAATTGAACACCAAAGAAACAACCCTTAATTTCCATTTTTGTTAATAAAAATTTTGTGATGGTAAACCAATACAAATTAACTTGTTTTCATAAGGATTGATTTTGTCATCAAGAAAAGATTAACGACACATCTTGTTGTCTGCTTGCCGTTTATTCATGTGTAATTTTCTATATATAATTTATAGAAACTTATTTCTGAAATTAACTTATACTTTTTCTTCTTCAAAATATCTAATAAATCATCTCAAAACTTTTAAATGTCAAAATTACTCTTTGTGGGTCTAGTTAATCTTTATGCTTTTTTGTATATGCAACTCATATAGTGTCAATTTACATTTATAAGTTATAGTTAAAAATGATTCTTATATACAAGTTAAAAATGATTTGAATATAGAGTTCTTTTCAATGCGTAGGTAAATATAATGTTATATGAAAAATTATAGTGTATTTGAATATATTAAAAAAAAATCCATGATGATTAAGATAATATAAAATTTTATATTCCCTCCGATTTGTGTATTTTTAAGGTTGAAAAGAATGTTAAAAATATCACAGAAAATTTACACTAATATTTGTTTTGCATGGGTGTGTTGAAAATAAAGTTCATCCAATTATAATAGTACAAATTCTAACTTCTAAATGTGTGAAAGCTAAGTGTTAAAAAATTACCACAGAGAATCCAATTTGTAACCCAAGCAAGCAAATTATATTAACTTTTTTTTCCATGATAGCTAAAAAAGTCCTCTGGCTAGAATGAGATTGCTACATTTCCCATTGGTGAGAGGAAGGTTCTACACTTGTAATTGTACACAAATAACAATTCCACACACACATAACAAATAATATATATCGATAATCTAGTTCCTGATCATCAAAGTAGAGAAAGATCGATGCATGCGTACGTGGTTGCAGTTTAGTTTAACTTAGAAGGGAAGGTGCGTAGTTCCAACAGAAACAGAGCTTGAAGCAGCAGCACTGTTCCTTTCAGCATGACAAAGCTGACGAAGTTTTGTTGGAACGTACCATATTGAAAGACGAGGATGTGCGTTGAATATTGCATCAATATCCCATCCTTGACGTGCAGCTATTGCTACAAGTGGCTTGTAACAAGCTTGTCTCCATGCACCAACGTTCTCTCCTCTTTCCTTAAACCCTCTTCTCAGCTCATTTGATACCTCTTCATCTAAACAATGCAATGCATAACAGTGCACGTAGTGTCTCATTTTTGGCTTGTTTATGTAGCTTGCTCCAGCTTTCTTTGCGTACCTAAATACCTGATTTGTCACCTACACTCAAAGTAATTAATAATAAATTAATTAACCTAATGTTATTAATCATGTATCATTTATTTATTTATTTATTCTATCACATACACAACGTAGTATCAAAATTTCATGGATATGTTTTGATTGGGATTTGTTATGAGGGTAAGCTAAGATCCGGATAATAAAATGCATGCATGATTTTGTTATGGTTCTAGTTTGTGACCGGAAAATAAATGAATAAAACAAAGAAAGTGTACGGAGATATGATCATATGAAAATCCCAGTTGAATGGGAAGGTGGGACCCATTAGGAGAGTCCCTGGGTTGTCACGTGTTCGGATGAACGTGTCACGGCAAGAAAGTACTGTTCAAACGGTTCGTGAAGGAACTATACACTACTACTACACAGCACAGGAATCTGACTGGTTTCAAGTCAGAGTCAGATTCAGAAGATAGATAGATACACATAGATATGACGAGAAAGTAGAATAAATTCAATTAAAAAATATGAAAAATTTAAGGAAAAAAATGAAACTTTGTTGTAATGTGGTTATGGTAGGGCTTGGTATAGTATACCTTGGTAGGGCATTTCTCACCGCGTTCCTTAGCAATGGCTTGAACCTGAATCAAGAACTCACGACATTGTTCATAGAGATGAAACAGATAATCCAGACCGTTCTTTTTGCCACGTGCAACTTCCCCAGGCTCTGTCACAATGAATGGATGTTCTCTTTGTCTCTCACCCCCACCACTGATGTTATCTTCTTCCTCCTCTTCTCCTTCTTCATTCTCACCATGATCACAATTCCCCTTCATCTTCATCCTTCTCCTTATTTGCTGCCTCTTTCTCCTCTCCTCCACCACAGCTACCTCCCAAGTACTCCCTCCTCCGCTTCCCACCGCCTCCTTCTCTCGCTGCACCACCGGCTCCTCCGACAAACCTAAACATATAGTATATAGTTGACATTTGAGAATTGAATATTGTATAAGGTTGTCACAAATTATTTGTGATTAGTTACTAGTTGACTTTAATATATTAGAACAGTAGATTAATATAACAGTAGAATAATTTGAGTCAATTATTACAAATAACTCTGCACCTTCTTGAGAGAGAGCATCGAGAGCATTAGTGGTATCGCCGGAAAGAAGACCCCGGCGTTTAATTTCCTCTTCATCAAGGCGTCTCCGTTCAGCTCTAATGGCAGCTTTGATTCCGTATCTTTCCCCAACAAGAAGATCCCATCGAAAAATCTGGGAGAGGCTGTTCATCATGTCATCAAGCTCATCATCCTTCATGTCCACCAGCGTGCTCACCGTGAAACCAAGCTCTGCTATCTTTGCCGCCGTGTAGTATCTGATTCCATAAGCTTGGAAAAGTTCCTCCAACCCTCCAAGCTCTCTTGGTAATCTCGCTGGGTAATAAGGTGATGGAGCAGTTGAAGGAGTGACTGCGTAGTCGAGAAGTTGGGGACGGAGAGGTGGAGCTGTTGGTAGGACGGTGCGTGGGTCCCACTTGAATAGGCTGGCGGTGAATGCATCGGGATCCATAGTAGCAATGAAACTGTTTTAACTTCTTGTGTGTGTTTGTTAGGTTTTGAAAAATTATGAGAAGTGGAAGGTTTATGGTACTGTTTAGGTGGAGATATAGAAAACGTAAAGGTGGTGAGGGACAGGGTGTGGTAGATAATGTGATTTTCCTAAACTACCCTTTGTTTGACATGGTTTTTTTAACTTGAGTTGTTTTGATTGATTCCCCTATAAGGAAATAGTGTTATTCCCAAGACTGGTTAGGGCTTGTTGGAGAGTTCCTTTTGTTGTGTGTGAGATATTGTTTGAAACTGTATTTGATTTGAAACTGGAATGCCTCAAAACAAACCGAACTAATTTAACTGGCTATAGATAGACGTGGTTACCCATAATATCCGACCAGATGGGGTCAGTTGTGTTGTGTTGTGTGTATATGGTTTGACCTCTGATTTGACTTGACTGTTATTTTTTTTGTGCTTGCTCTTATGTGTCATATGCATGCTTGTGTGTTGTACAAAGTATGAATTGATGCTTTGGGTTGTCGTAAAAGCCTATATATATTAGCCTACTTAGACAACCAATTAATTAATTCAAGAATACTAGCTAGGGTTTTTTGGGTTATTTATTTAGTTAGCTATGTGATTACCAATAGAAAAATTAATAATTCTTCAAAAAAATAGTATGAGTTATTCATATATATATATATAGGTGTTAGTTCAAATGTTCAATCATTATGATTATATTTAGGGTAGGGCGGCAAATTATAAGATAAAGTTGGGAAGGTCCTGGTCAGTGAAAGCCATGCATGTAAGTTTGTAACCTAAAAAACAACAAGCTACTTTTCGTTATTGCCTATAATTATGGTTTAATGTAACTAGTGATCAATCAAAACAATTAAAGGTGAATTATTAAATTTGATTATTAATTATTTTAATATTTTTGGTGAGAATTACTATGAAGAAAGGTAGATGGCAGAGGATTCACGAGTGATTCTTGTTCTGATACTGTAGTGGTGAGTTACGGAATCAGAGAAAATCTCACTGAGGTTTTTAGCTGTTTATAATACAGAAGAGAGACTAGCTCGTTAAGGAAACAGACAAAAAAAGGACGTAAAAACAGTAAAAACATTAATGGGGAAACAATGATAGTAAAGAATGGGGTTACTATTTACTATTTCATGAGTGACGAGATGTGAAGCAGTGATGCAGGGATCAAAGTACGTACAGCTGCAAGGGTTGCAGGTTGTTCCAGTTGGTCTTAAAGCAAACACTGTAAAGTTGAAAAAAAAGGCTGATTAATTCATGATGTGTGTGTACTTTCGAAGACCATTGCTTCCAATTTCCAACCCATGCCAACACATGAGCTACCATAAACCATTAATAGAGGTGAAGTGGAGGGTGCATGGCGTCACTCATCTCACTAGTTACCATATTCAAATGCACACAGAGAAATACTTGGTTAGGCACAAAATTAAATATTACTTGTTGGGCACACTAACTTGAAATTCAAAAAATTAAAAAGAAAATGATTAAAGTGATTTTGATTGATGTGACTATTTTATTTATCTTTTAATTTTTTTGATTTATGTGTGTGTCTAAATTTTGTGTTTAAATGTTTGTGCCTATGTATGACTATCTCTGTATTTGAGACACCATTTCTTGGGATCTTGTATCTTTGTAATTCTTATGTGATCCTTAGCTCGGATTTGAACCTTAAAATGTCTCACTTGATTAAAGAAGGTGTGTGTTTGGGAAGTATTCTAAACCTTGATTCCCGATTCACATTCAAGGGACCTGATTATTGGACTCTTTGTATCTATTCATTAGGTTCAACTGTATATATGTTATGAATAGAGATCACACACTCTTAGGAAATTCTCATTTTCTATTTTAATTTTGGATATCATATTTGTACAATTATATTGGTTGAGGAAGAGGACAAACCAAAAGCGTACATGTAATTCAATCTTGTTGATGATAACGACGACAATTTTTGCTCATTGTTTCATTTGTTATGATCATTAACAAAAGTCAAAGACAATCACTTATTCATGTTGGAATATATCTTCCACGATAAGTTTTTTATCATGGTCAACTATAGGTTGTCATGTTCAAAGTTACTTCGAGAAATAGGTTAAAAATATTGTTAACTGACGAGGAATGTGAGGATACAAATGTTACCCCTATTGTAGTTTAAAAAAAAGTGTTCCAAAATGTTCATTAATTAATGTTATTATTACCCATATGATGTTGTAACGAAGTTTCAATTATATATCATATTTCATGTGCTTTAATTTATTGTGCTCATGTATTGTGTTCATCATTAACCCGTGCGATAGCACGGGTGCACGATCTAGTCTGTACAAAAGAGAAATTGGTGTTTATTAGTTATATTTTTAGAAGGATTATGATATGTTTGGTTGTTGCCGGGTAGAATTGATTATGTTTCTATAACTGATTCTACTCGAAGTTAAGATTTGTAGCTTTTAATTCTATAATTAAATTTTACACACAAATTTATAATTCACTTTTATATGTCTATCCGAATACAAATCATTTTAGTCAGAATGATTTTAAACAAAAATAAATTCTATCAAAATTAATTTTTCCCACCACCGCACAATCAAACACACACAAAAAATGATCTAAATTGTTAGTCTAAAATAAATGACAATCGAGTTAAAGGTTAGCTTATGTTCAGATAACTAAATATGGAGTTGTCGAGCTAGCGACCATCTATTACGAGTTAGTTAAATCTTTCTTAGATCAAAAGAGTTTCACCAAAGTTGTGGAGGTGTCAGAATTCGTCTAATACAGTTGGAAGAGACAACTTGACCCAAACTTTTGTTCTATGACAAAACATGACGATATGGCAAAACGTAGGCCATCATTTAGACGCATCAACATTCTAAAACTTTTGTGTTATTTGCGAATTTATCCGATTTTTTTAATAACAAATGTCAGTATGATAATTGTTATGTTAGTTTTTTCTTTTTCACCGACTAACGACATTCAGAGCCCGTCTTTGATAATGGCCAACACAATTACGTGCTTTGTCATACTTTCTATAAATACCACTTGTCAATTTTGTTTTAGACACACTCAAACTATCAGCTTTACTTGCATTTACCTGGCTTCCTTTCATTTTACTTCATAGCTTAGTTCTCAAAAATCGTTTCGTACTTGATCAACATTCTTAAGAGAAATCAAGAAGCACACACCGAATGGACAAAGTTCTTTCCTTATTGTAACTAATAACGTAAAGAAAAATGAATCATTGTTAAGAGCTATTAGATGAATTCTTTATTAACTTTCAATTCCAACAAAAGATGGTTTCATCCTCTTAAAAAAAAAAAAACTTAATTGCATATTTGATCCCTTATATTTATTTTAGGTTTCAAGCAGTGACGGATCCAAAAAATTTGGAAAGTGGGGCACCATATATATATATAAATTTGAAAGCATAAATATACACCATAATTGTCCTCTACGATTCACCATATTAAGAAAACATTGAATAATTTTCTCATATTTAATACCAACAAAAGTATCTCTCCATATGTAAATAACTAAACAATTGTTTAACCATTCATCTGTCATGTGATTTCACATCTGATTCTTGACAAAGTTGTGTTGTTGTGTCAAAGTGTGTGGGCCAAGAGAAAATTGTTGAATGATTTGTGTGGGCTATTTGATCAACATTTCAACTATTACTATATAGAGTATTATTTTTCCCACCTTGTTGCCTTCTTGGGCGCCCTGCAAAAATTCCAAAATACCCCTGGTCTGGATTTCGTTTTTTCGAACCAAATTGTTAGTGTTTTTGGAAAATAAAATCTGGACGCATACGCTATGAAATTTTATGTCTTTCTTTGATGTCAAGGGTCTCTGTTGACCGTTATACGATGCCCGCATAAGCTGCAATGCAATTCCAGGGGTCGTATGAACGGTCAACAATGACCATGACACCACAAACACTCCTAAAAGCTACCTAAAAAACTAATTTTTTTTTAAGAAAATGTAAGAAAGGAGGTGAAGAAGAATGAAGGAAAATGTTGAAGATCCAAGCCTTTTTATAGCCTTAAATAAGTCATATGTCTTAATTACAGTCAAATAAAACGTGCTCCACATTCAAAACTGTAAAAAAATGCATTCAAACTCCACTAACCGGCCTAACCTTTGGTGAAACGTCACCAACCAAAAGGTTGCTGAGGGTTTCCGGATTTTATAATCCGGAAAGCATGAAGGTGGTCTGGATTATAAAGTCCGAACTGCACCAGACCCTTTATTTGGATCGTTTTCGTTGCGATTGCCTTGAAAAAAAATAGAGCAAAGGTACATAACATAAATAGAAGCAACATAAGACAAATAAACAGTTTAAAAAAACCATAATAACAGAAATGATGAATCTTTTGGGAAGGTGTTTTCAAGAGGATTTCTTTGAGTTAGATCCTGCTGCCTTGCCAAATGACATATTCATCTGGCAGGCAGCAAGATCTAACTCATAACAACCTCTTGATATTTTTGAGTTATCTATCTATCAAGGAGACAACAAGGAGTATCTATATATTTTTGAAAGCATGTCGAGGATCTTCACCATGCTGGCACATAGAGAGCAATCTATTTGTCACATAGAGAGCAATCTATTTTGCAGCAACATGACAAAGATCCTCAACACAATGACAAAAATTTGCATGTTCTCTTTGATGTGTTTGTTTGTATTTTTACGGCATGCTGAAGATCTTCATCACGCAGTCAAATAGAGAGCTATCTATTTGCGACCGCGTGAGAAAGATCCTCAGCTTAATGACAAAAATTTGCATGGTTTTCTTTGGTGTGTTTTGCTGGTATTGAAGCTGAAAACCGGAGAGGGTGTATTTATAGAGGTTCTTGGATGTTGTGGACCCCATAAACTCTTGGTGCAATGTGGCCCATACAAAAAAAATCTTATGGTGAAGTATTCTGGATTTCGTTTTCCGGAATACACTTACGCCCTATGTGAATCCGGATTTCATAATCCGGAATGCATATCTTTGGTTATTTTATCGATTAAATGAACATCTTTGACGTAAATTAAAACATAATGAAAGTTTAAATAATATATATATTATTCAAAACATAATGCAACAACTTAATTCAACAACACATAACTAACACACAATTAAAACAACATAAAACACGCGATTAATTAAAACATAGCACATTATCACGGATCATCTAAACTAACTTCTTCCTCCTTTAGTCCCTCCACCAGAACCCAGATCTCTTCTTAGTTCTTGGGCCGGTGCAAATTTTTCAGAATTTGTTCAACAGATCTAACCAATGAAGCGTCCAACTCAATCAGTTCTCTAGTACTGTGCTGACCAAAGACAGAGAACATGGTTCTCACGTCGTTGTCGTTTGTGAGTTTCATCTGGCTGAGTCTGACAATGGACATCGATATTCAACACCGACCACCCTCCTCGTGTCTCTGTGGTTGACTTGATGGTTGATTTGATCCAGCTCATCCTTTAGCCCAGAGAGGGAGACATCGTTGCAAATCCTAAACAGATGAGGTGGTGTTCCACCATTGTAGTAGACTGCCGCTAGCTTGGTGTTCGGATCAAAGCCAAGGAATTCCATGCTCTTTTTTTTCTGGTGTAGTTTACTTGTAATGAAAACAGGGACCCCTATTTATAGAGGTATCTAGGCGTTGTGGACCACAAAAATTGTCGGTGCAATGTGGGACACACAAAAGAATCCAATGCTGAAGCAATCCAGAATATATAATCCGGAAAGCATCATAGTTTTCAGATTATATAATTCGGACTACACCAGACCATTTTGGACAGTGGTAAAGTCAAAAAACGTGTTTGTACACGTTTTTTGACTGCATTAATGGCTTTCACACCATTTTGTTTACCCTCCCTCCCTATAAATAGCCTCATATCCTTACCATTTCTCACACCCTCTTCTTTCTCCTCTTCTACAACGATGTGTTGCCATCTGGCCTTTCATAGAAAGAGGCCTCTTTGAAAATCCATCAGGGGTCATATGATCGGTCAATATGGAAGGGGTCAGTCTGGGTGTGAGGTTGGTCTGCCTGGGCGTAAGTTTGACCATCATGGTCTCTTGCTCCCTAGAGGCTCATGTGCCCCCTCTGTCTCCCCACCAACAGTGAAGCTATTGGTATGTCCTATCAGCCGGAGCCACTGGTA
>Ga0315914_1001051_pt1 | contig 39602 bp, 19 predicted proteins | sample MpolenodulesMG_FD_203920 | JGI IMG/M metagenome (GOLD analysis project Ga0315914, IMG submission 203920) | Medicago polymorpha root nodule microbial communities from Los Angeles, California, United States - elongated nodules | ecosystem: Host-associated > Plants > Roots > Nodule | place: USA...
AGACCGAGTGATACACCCGAGTTATCCGATTCAATCCGATTCTTTCATGCGGTTCGACCAGTGACCCAATGGTTCGACCAATGACCCAGTGACCCACTAACCTTACCGAGTCGATGACCGAGCCGAGTTTTAAAACTATGGTTTAAAGATCTCCTTTTAGTTAATTTCACTCGTTCATGAACTAAAGTAGTGAGAAAGTAATACTTTAAAACAAATTTAACTATTTATTCTCTTTTTATTTTTTAGATGATAAACTATTACGCCAATTTAACTTGTTACGTCTTAACTCAGTTGATATGAACAATGTATGATATATACAAGGTTCGAGGCTCAAACGCAGACCACCACTTTTTTGTTTTGAATTTTCTAACTGAGAGAGGTAAGATTTGACGAATAATTTTCCACTTTGTGTCAAGTTTTTTTTTTTTTTTGGGAGCAACTTTGTGTCAAGTTGGTAACCCGATAATTGTTGAAAAGATATATACAAGTGGTGAAGATATCTTTTTTTGGTGGTGGCTGGAGTTCGAACCCCAAATAGCATTGTTGATATGAGCTTCACAAAGTGGTGAAGATATCTTGTGACACAAAAAAAAAAATCCTAATTAATAGGTAAAAAAAATTGAAAAAATCCTAATTAATAGGTAAAAGTAAAAGTAAATGATAAAAATTGGGTATAAATAATGATGCATTGAACTTTACTTCATTTATTGACCCCACTGTTCAACTTGGACCCTAACAAACCACCATCATCGTCATCCTTCATCCTTACATTACACTTCCTCCTCGATTCGCCATCTTCTCTCCTCAAATCAACCAAGGTACTCCTTCTCTCTCTCCCTTCCTTCAAATCTGATTATCAATGATTTCTCAGTAGAAACACAAAAAGAATAGATTGAGAAAACCTATTTTCTATCTGTTCAAAAATACCTCAATGCATGCATATATTTAATTTCTATTTAATTTAACAACGATGATAAATTAATTCATCCTTTTCGTTGCTTTTAACAACATTGAGAGATCTCACCAAACTAATTCAATTTTCGGTTTAATTCATTAAGAGATCTCATGATTCCTGGTTTTTTTTTTTCTAATTCTTTTTGCCAATCAAAAATATCGGAAATATTAATTTTTATTTTCTATTGAATAGAATATTGAGGTTGTTGAACTATCAAAATCAACATCAAACTTGTGAACTGTTTGATTTTATTTTATTGACTGCGTGTGACTAGACGCGTTTTTCTGCTTTTTTTAGCTGCCCCAATTTTTTCTCTTGATATTTGTAAGTTAGTTTTTTTATTTAATTTAATTTATTGTTATATTATTTTTTATTTACATTATTTATTGGTGTTTGTTTATGATTGTTTTTTTTTTTTTTGAAAGAATTTATAATTGTGGTTATATAAGGGTCTGTTTCCCCACCAAAAAATAAAATAAAATAAGGGTCTGTTTGGATAAACAACTTATTTGCAGCTTATAACACAAGCACTTATCAAAATAAACGCTTATGTATAAGCCTACTTAAGCTGTTTTTATGGCAAATGTTAAAATAAAGTTAAATTGTTTTTGTATATGCTATAAGTTAGTTTCATAAGTTATCTTGGAGAACTTGTAAAAATAAGTTGAAAAAAAGCTTATGAAAAAGTTCTCTCAAACAGTCTCACAAAACTTATGCAAGTAGATAAGCTCAAATAAGTCAATCCAGACAGACCCTAAATTGTAGTTGCGGTTAGTATGTTACAAACCTTACTATTGCGGCAGATTGCAGACCGATGCCTTATGTTAAGATTTATTAAGAATCAAAAGGAGAAGATCTAAAAATAATAAATATTTTATTAAAGATAACGAATGTATAACGAAATTTATATTTGGAAGATAAGGAAGCTCAGTGTGGTACTTAAACCATGAGGTTCATTCACCTAATAGGCTAATCTTTTGACTTTGGTGGTTATTTTCATTAACATGAGTCATAGTAACGGCTGATTCAGTCTCAATTACAGTTGCAATGTTGTTGTAGAGATCTCCAAGACCTTTATATTGCGGAAGTAATTACGGTTGTTGGCCGTAATTTAGACCAATGAGAATGATATCTGATTAGTATATGAGTTGGGATCTCCTCATGGGATTAGGTCATAATAGTGGCTGATGCGATTGCAGTTGCGGTCGCGATGTTGCAGAGATCTCTAAAATTTTTATATTGTGGTTATAACTGCAGTTGCTGACTATTTTAGTCTGTGTAATATCTGATTGGTCTTTTGGAATGAACCCTCATGGGCTTCAGTCGTAACAGCGGCTGATGCGATCGCAGTTGTATAATTGGGATGTTGCAGAGATATCTAAAATCCTTGAACGCAATTTAGAACAATGTCTATAATTTCTTATTTCTTATTGGTGATTACGGTAATAAAATTTGAATTTTTTTTCTCTTTTTGAAGGTTATTTGAAGATATAATCATGAGTGGCAAGGCACCAACATGGTCTGACCAATGGGGATCAGGTGGACTCGGCAGTGATGAGTATGATGACGGTGAGGTAGCAAAGAAGAATAATAAGAGCAGTGGAAGTGGCAAGAAGATGGAAAATGCAAAGGCTATGGCATCAGTTAGTATGGACAAAGCCAAATCAGCCGCAATTGTTGGTGCCGACAAAGCTAAATCGGCTGCTGTAGTAGGTGCTCAGAAAGTGAAGAGTGGAACTTCTGCTGGACTCAAATGGATCAAGAATCAGTACCAGAAAAAGACTTCAAAGTAAAGAAGAACTCACTCATTTGCTTGGACTTTCTTGGACAGTTTCATTTCATGTCTTTTGTTAAATACATCATTGATGCTCCATTATAGTGATTGAATATTATGATTTTGGTTTTTTTAATTTGGAGTACAGCAGTTCATAATAGCTTATTATACTTTCTTGGTGGTTTTATTTTTCATTTGTTTATAGGAAAAATGTGGATTGCTATAACTTTGTTTTCTATCTTTTTGGGATTGGTCGGTCAATTGATAAATTTCAGAGATTTTCTTTTTACATTATTTGGGCCAGTGTTCATAGTTTAGGAGACTCACACATCGATTTCTCTTCGTATTTGAATATCTAATCATTGTAACATTGTGGATGTCGGTTACCCTAGTATCACTTGATTGAAAATTTGTTCTTCAACTTTGACGATCTAGGTTCATTCTGGCACACTGGGAAAGAAAAATAAATAAAAATCATGGATTGTTTGAGTTTTTTTATAAATGGCATGGTTACATTTATAAGTGTAACCAAACTATTGTAATTTAAGGAATAACTGCAGTAATATTCGGATTGGCTTGAACCAAACAACTGTTAGAACAGCTTATTGATTCGAGCCAATCCGAACTGTTGTTTGGCTCGGTTCGGTGCACTTGGCTCTTGTATTTCTGAATAGAACCATTTTTTTAGTTCTTTTTTTTTAAATGCAATTTTTGATGTTACAGAATGAAGTTGTTTATATTTTACGTTTACAACACAGTCCATTTTTTATTTTTTTTTGTCATTGGGGTGTCAATCAGCAAAAGTGAATACTATTGTGTTAAAAATTAGTATGTTGTTTTACCATCTAGATATTTCGTTGGTTTTTTCATCGTTGAAATCTATCGACCTTCCGATTCTTGTGACTAAGAATTACACACACAAAGAGGCAACTGAATAAAATAGATGAAAGATAAAACAAAAAACCAAGCTTTAAGAAATGTAGTACACAATTTATTTACCAATAAGTATAGTTTATTAGAATATTAACAAATAATAAACCTGCATGCTGGATCCATTCAATATAAGCAAATTAAAATCAAAGAACAGTGCATTAAAGAAACTGAAAACCACATAAACTAAAGAACTGGGATGGGTGGAGTTTTGAAAATTAAGACAATTCATACGTGTGATTAAGTAAAAAAATTACTGAGGGAAAATAAGAAAAGTGCAAAGTCATTGCTTATGGGTTTTTTATTTTTCATTTTTTGTGTGCAATTAAGGTTTTGGAATTTTGCCAATATTTGACTCAAATGATAAGGAGTTGATTCACCCGCAAAGTCATGAGTTCAACTCCTACTAGTGTGAGACATCTTTAATAGATTATCTATAAATACATATGTTAACCTCACTGAACTTGAGTGGATGATCTATAAATACATCCCGTTAATGCACACTCACTGAACCTTGAGTGGATAATCTATAAATACATCTGTTAACGTCCGTTAATGCACACTCACTTCATCTTGAGTGGATGATCTCTAAATACATCCGTTAACGTCCGTTAATGCACACTCACTTCATCTTGAGTGGATGATCTCTAAATACATCCGTTAACGCTCACTGAACCTTAAGACATGTTCTGGTCCCAAAGCTCAACTCACATAAAAATTTTATCACTGTTAAAACAAAAAGGTTTTTAGATTTCGTGTTCTTAGAAAGAGTTTCCAAAGAACAAGAATTAAAATGCCCATTGTATCTCATTATAGGTGCAAATTGTTCTTGTTTTGCAAACTGTGTTTAAAGTACTAGTGTAGTTCAGTTCAGGTCAGGTCTTTTATTTTTATGGAATAGCCCAAGAATCAAAGATTAAACATCCAACCGAAAATCATAAAATTTTGAATAAAACTATATGTAAATGAAAATTATTTTACTAGAAAATGAATGAAAATGGGAACATGTTTAGATAGAGAAAAGATAAACACAAGGCAACCCAAAATAAGCTCCAATACACATAATGACTGTCATTGATTAAATATCAGAATATACAATTAAGCTGACTTCTTCATTAGTTTTTCTTCAGAAAGATCTATTCACATGGTTGCCTGCATTGAATTACTTCAGATCATCATCCCAAATGTATTCTCCCCGCTGTAAGTCATATACAGAAAACCATCTTCATCCTTATTTTCTTCATAGATTGCAGACATCATAGCCGCTGCACAAACATAAAATCATTGCTCAATTCACCAAATCAAGTAAGCACGTATTTACACAGTAAACAATCTCGACCATTAATTTGTGATTGAACAGCACGGATAACACCATAACAAATCAATTTTTAATTATCTCTGTTGGTAGTTTACATCGGATGATCAAGATTGAAAACTGCGTGATGATGTTATGACAGACAACCTGTTTCCCAAAAATTCACATATACTAACATATATACACATCCACTCATACAAAAACCTAATACATTACCGGTTGGTGGTAAAATGTTCTTGACAAAAATGAAGATAGCCTTCTCAGGACTCAGCTTGATTCTCTTCCGCACCACATACACAAACTGACCAACAGTCAAATCAGCAGGAACAAGATACCTACATTCATCCAAAAGGGAACAATAATATACACCATGAATAAAAAGGAAATGAAAGATGATATGAATCCACACAACATAATAAACCATTCAGTTGTTTTTCAATGTTCGTTCTCCTATGAATGTGAATTTAATGCACTGAATATTATAGGCAGCGTAGGCAAATGAAAAGATGTTAACCATGTCAGTCCCTCTATTGTAGTGGTCAACATTCCAACCAGATTACTCTAAATTCAAAAGGCCGTTATTCACTTTCATAAGTCATTGTACCAGTAAGAGCTCCCATCCATTCAAATATGTAAAACAGATATACATAATTTTGTGCAATAAGATCTCAAATTTCTGATAATTCTATTTGTCAACACCAAAGCCTCAACTAAAACCCTTCTGTATTGTACAATGAAACTAGGACTTTTCTAACAGCTCCTATTTTTTAAATCTATTAATGATTTTCAAATAAATGAACTCATAAAAAGCACCAAATAAATGAACTCATTAAAAGCAGAGATGTTCAGTATAGCAGCCCTCCTTATTGCTCCAACTCACATTGTAAAACAACTTTTTGTATTCTTAAACATTAACCCTATAATAGTATATTTAATAAAATAAAACAATTTTGTTTAACATGTTAAAAACAGAGTAGTAAGGTTTGGTAGCTCAAGGACATTATAATATGACGCCAAATACATATACAGGAAATACACAGAACTAAACAGGCCTTGGCCAAACTTCAAAGATATTATAACCACGGTGACTCAAGTCCAAGACTCCAAGTATAAGAACTGTCTATGTTTTTTGATTTTCAAAGTAATCATTCTATGAATATGACATTCAAACTCCAAGCAGATAAAGCAGAACAAGTTTAATGTATAAAGTAATCAGAGAACGATTAATAACACTTATATAAGAATATTTACAGTTGCACTTTCAAAAGAATAAAGAAACTAACTTTTTCTTATCAATTTCAGGAACATCGGTCTTCTCTGCCCTTTCAACAATTACCTACGTGAAAAGATTAACAAAATTAGTAAGCAGGAAATGAGATTATGATGACATAAGCAAACAGCAGAAAACCAGTCTTACTGGAATTCTATCAGGATACTTCTCTCTTATGCGAGCTGCTTCAGCCTGTCTCCTTTCTGTCAAGTAATGTTTGTATAAATTACTAAATTAGAAAACATACGTTGGGAATAAGTCACCTAAAGGATAAAACATACACAAGTTTCCTTGCACTTGGAAATGGCTTTTGGAGATGAAAGAGTTTTCTTATCACCAAAACAAAAAACTGAGAATGGAGAAGGATGATGTAAGGTAAAAAAGGGGGCACAAGTTATTATTAACAAACAAACCAAATTCATAGGAAGTAAGGTAACAAATCATATAGATACTCAAACCAAAAATGTAATACTATCTCCGTTCCTTTTATGTATAGTTTATAATATTGTCCTTTTCCTATGTTAAACCGTTTATTTTCTTATCATATTTTTTTTTCAATGATTTATTATCTGATTGTATTCAACCTATTTCTCTGTCTGAAGAGAATATTTAAACATTTGTTAACAAACTCATATAATGTTACATTGAACTTTAAAAACAACAAATAAATAGAAACAAAATTCTTCATAAAACAGGCAAACTAACCATTAAAAACGAGTCGTTAATTCTCAAAACAGTAAGTATTTGACAGAGAAGTACAAAACAAAACTGTACAAAAACTTGTTTCATGGTTTAGTGAGGGACAAGAATTCATGTTTTTGTCCGGTCCCTTCTACTTGTTTTGTCCAATCCCATGACCGGTTTCTAAATCATTCAGGGTACAGAAAAGTTTTCACGTCCTTTTTTTAGCATATCAAACGCACCCGGAGAGTATAACAACATTACTTATTACAACTAACAAAGGCAACGAAACTGTCTTTATGTTATACAACATAGATCATTGTTTATGCTCAAAAAAGAAAGTTAACAACAAACAACAGCACTTGATTGAGTAGAACAAAAAATTAAAAGTTCAATTTCCAAATAAGTATACATAAATTTCAGACAACAATTAAACCCTAAACATAAAAACCTAGGTGAAATTATAGTACTCGAAATCAAAAGTATAAAGTTTAATTCTTTTACAATAATGACATATGATCAAAATTAAGAGAAACGAACCAAGGGGGTGTTCTGTCTTGAATGAGCTCTTAGCCATGGAAAAAATATCTGCAGCAACAAACAAGGAAAATAAAATAATTAAAAAACCTAATTTGGGAATTAGGGTTTGGTTCGAAAACTATTGAAACAGATAAAGGAAAAGGGAGAAAAGAAAAGTATATTGCTTACCAGGATGAGAGATCGGAGACGAAATAAGAAACCTTCTTTTCTTAATAGACAGTGTCAGTGTTCAATAACATTGTTTCTTTCATGACCCCACCTTTTAACACGTGCGGCGTACATGGTTTGGGTCAACCCATTCAACTCGTTCGGCCCAAACAACCCAACTCACAAACGATGAATTAGATTAGGTAATTGGGTGAATTTGGATTTTATTTTGGATATTATTTTCTTATCTTATAATCTCTCCTGTCTTTATTATAAGATACAAAAGTGATAATTTTTTTTGTCCTTTATATAAGAAATATTGGTCAATTTTCAATTGTATTTGAAGATAAATTTCATTTGTACTCTTATTTATTATGAAAGAGAATATTAAAAGTAAATAAGTTGGTGGAATCAAGAGTAATTAAATTAGGTGTATTCATGGGAAAAAAATTGAATATAGAGATGTATTAAATGAAGATAACAATTTTCAATGTGTTTCATTGGTCTTGATAATTTATGTCATTTGTGTCTTTTAAAAAGGAGCAGAGGGAGTATGTTTTTGGTGCACTATATTTTATGTTGTTTTCACAAAATACAATTTATGTCGATTATATAATATAAAATCCTTTATAGAGAATTTCGGATTACACAATCAGAAACATATTAAAACCAAAAATCATAGTGTAATTGATATGGAGGTCTATGCTGACTATAGTATGAGTGTATGACTCCCACAAAAACTCTAAAGCAAGTTCAAAGATCGTATAAATGGTCGACAGTGACCATTAGAGATGGGAATAGGCCAGGCCAGCCTACAGGAGCCTACGACCTAACCTACGACAGTTCAAGCCAAACTTTTTTCTTAAATAGGGAAGGCCTAAGATTTTTTAGAAGCATATTTAGCTTAAAAGGTCAGGCCTCATGCTATTAGAAAAGACTTCTAGGCCTATTAGGCCGACCTAATTATGTAAATATGAATAATATTATTGATTATTATATTATAAACTCTACTTTGAATTAAATTATAAATTTGTCAACCTTTAAAGTAATTTAAGCTTATTAGTTTATATTATTTTTTTCGCATAATATATAGTAAAGTTTAGACATGGCAACAAAACCCGCCCCTGTCGGACCCGACCGCTCCCACCCCTAATTTAACGGGGAAAAGCCGATAGAAGTGGGTGTGGATGCGAGTGTCGGAAAAATTTGAATTTTTAGTACGGGGGCGGGGTATGCTTACACCAGCCCGGCACCCACCCCCGCCCCGCACCCACTTTTTTGAAATTTACTTTATTAAATTTTATAATCTTATTTACACAAGCACCAACTTATTTTAATATAATATTACTCTTTAGAAACATATTTATTATAATTATTTTGCTCTTTTGAAAAAAGTTTATTAGATATTTAATTATTAATATAATTATGGTTTTATGTTTCTATAAAAAAAATGAAAAAACATGCATTTTTTAAATATTTTATAAAAAATAGAGTTTTCGCGGGTGGAGGTGGAGGTGGGTCCAGGAGACCCGTCCCCATTGGGGGCGGGGTTGGGTGTTCAATTTTCACCCCGATATGGTTTGGGTACGGGGGCGGGTGCATGGAAGCGGGGGCTGGGACGCTTAAACCCTCTCCCGATCCGCCCTGTTGCCATGTCTAGTAAGGTTCTCTAAAACTTCATGCTAAATATCGAAAGAGAGTTTAATATCATCGATCTATTAGCTCGCTAGTCTATTTAACCTTGAATCATATTACTTATTTAAAGATGTTCATATGAAATAAGCTTTTAAACAAGACCTAATCAGGCTTTTATAAGGCCAGACTCAGGCCTAAAAAGTAAGTCTATGACAGGTTGCAGGCCAGGCTTAGGCCTTGCAAAGCCTAACTCGGCCTAACCTATTCTCATCCTTAGTGACTATGATATCATGAACGACTCCCAACTAAGAAAATTCTAGAATGAAAGAAAAGTGATGAGAACAGAGGGAGAAGGTTCCATACATCCAAAAATAAAGAATATAATATGGCGTATGTGTAGAGGTTGATTGCCTACCCGAGTTAGGTTTCATGACAAAGGGGTGCAATGTCCGTTGTTGTGCATAACTTCTGACGTGCCATCTAAATATCTTAAACATGTATTTTTTTTTATTGTTCTTTTGTTGTGCAGGTTTGACATCAGAGTAGTCCATAAAACATGGTACAACATGCTGATGCACTTTTCCACACAGACTCGGCAACCGATGCTATTTTTCATCTCCTTCGTGAGCTTTCAAGCAAAAATTCTCAACTGTTTACTGCCACTCTTTGGAGCCTTTGGAAGCACAAAAACTAGCAAATACACCAACTTTCACAACAAGAAGTTTGTGCACATCAACATGTCAACAAGGTTGTTTCGGCTTCTACGACTTCAGGTCATTCTAGTATAGCTTCCCATATTGGCAATGGTTCCATGATCAGTCTGGAATCAACACAACTTCTATGGCAGCACCACGACGTGGTCGAGTAAAATGCAATGTTGACGCATCCTTTTCCGATCAACTCAATAAAATAGGGGTATGTATCTGTATTCGTGATGAGGAAGGTAAATTTGTGCTAGGAAAAACAATCCCTATCTCTCCGATGTGTTTAGTTCCAATGGGGGAAGCTTTGACTATATACTACGTTATGGAATGGCTGAGTGACATGTCCTTCGATGATGTAGACTTTACATTAGATTTCAAAGTTACAACAAACGTTTTCCATCATGATTAGGTAGATGTTACAGAGACTGGGCAAATTGTCTTCACGTGTCGGCGATTATTAACTTCTCACTTTACAAACTCCAAGGTCGAGTTCAATAGACGACAAACAAACGAGGTAGCTCACACTTTGGCGGGGGTTTCCACATTATTAGCCAATCCGACTGCTTATTATAATGTACCTTCTTGTAATTTTTTGTGTAAACCGGGTATCTCCACGCGCAACTTGCAGAGACTACTCCCTCGAGCCTTTGTGGGACCCAAATGAACGACAAACTCTCTCGAAGAGTTTTAACGCTGTTGCATGCCCAATGTTGGATTCAAACTCATGTATTGGTTAAGCTAGAAGACTCATACCATCTCATCTAAACGTTATTGGGTACGTACCTCATTATATTGCGGAAAACTTATTATTAGTGAAATGTTATGAACATCTTTCTTTCAAAAAAAAAAAAAATCATTTTATCAAAATACAATTTTCTTATTTATTTTTTATGTTTATGTCACAATTTCTTTTTGTAAAATTAAACTAAATATTTGTTTCTACCTGCCACTTTCTCCTACTAGTATCATAAACAATAAGAAGTTGGATTGACACTCTGATCTCAACTCATTACCCCGGAAAACGCCACAGGAGTTCATCACCGGCTTCCGTCAACAGCGAAAAACTCATCCAGGTATTCATTTTCACAATTCGCGACATTGATTTTACCATAACACCCTTTAAATTCGCCAAATCCATAATTTCTGCGCTCAATGTAATTTTTGGTTTATTATCAGTGACGATTGAAGGATGCAATTCTTTGGTGGTTCTGAGATAAGTCCGTCACCGCCTGCGCCGACGGCATCGGGAAACAATGGACATATGTTGTATGTGTTCAATAGGAATGGTATTTGCTTGCTTTATAGAGAGTGGAATCGCCCCTTGCATACTTTGAATGCTCAGCAAGATCATAAGTTGATGTTTGGTTTGCTTTTTTCGCTTAAGTCGTTAACCGCCAAAATGGATCCTACTAGGTATCATTTTGATTTTGATGATCATGTGTTGATTTCTAAATGTGCTGTTATATTATGATTTGTTTTGAAATGTACCAAGTAACTGATCGCTGTATAATGTGATTTGAAGAATGCTTAGGGCTTGTTTGGATTGACTTATTTGAGCTTATATACTGACATAGGGCTCGTTTGGATTGTTTTTTTTTGAGCTTATGTAAAACATCTTATGCAAATAAATAAGCTTTTATGTATTCTTCATAAGCTTGTCAAGGTAGTTTTGGAAAAAACAGCTTATGAAGATACAATTTTTGTCAGTGAGAACTTATGAATTAACATAAAAGTTTATTTATTTGCATAAGTGATTTTTCATTAACTCGAAAATAAGCCAATCCAAATGGGCCCATAAGCATTTTTGAGATTGTTTGGGATAATTTACGAAAAATAGTTTATGACATGTTCATAAGCTGTTTTCAACTTATTTCCATAAGCTATCCATGATAGCTTATGGAAATAACTTATAGATATACGAGAACAGCTCGACTTTATTTTACCCTGTGTTATAGAAATAGCGTATTAATAAGTGCTTAGATGTGGCCTAGTCCATACAGAGTTTGCTTTGCCTTTAAATGGGGCCCCTAATAGTGGACAATGGGATTGGTCCCCCTGGGTTAGTCGGTCCTTGGGCCGGATACTGAGTTTCCAGAAGAAGAAAAAAGTGCTTATCTGATGAGCGGTTATGCTATAAGTTGCAAAATGAGTTGTTCATCTAAAGAGGGCCTTATGCTTTTATATTCTTAGTGTATGCATGGTTTATAGTTTTTACAGTGTTGTAAAATAGCGGTTATATGGGTGCTATAGCGTAGCGGAATTTTAACAAATTGTTGTTCTGTGATACACGATTTAGTAAAAATTGTTGTCAAATAGCGGCTGTAGCAACACTAGCATTGTAGTGGAATTTTAACAATCAACTTTTTTACGCATTTTCAATTGAAAAGACTGAATTTTACTTTTGGAACCAGAGTAATGATGGAGTTTCTGTGTGACAAACATGTGTCTGGAGAGTTAAGACAAGCAAACACCAACCACTAACCAGGCATATTATTTTTTAGTGAAAGGAATACTGATGAAAATTTATGATGTGGTGTTGTGAAATTTGCTAAATTGGCTTTCAAATTATCACTTATCAGTCTTTACAGAAATGGACTCCCGAGGATAGTTTTTGCAGAATTAATTATTTTCTTATGCAATGCATGGAAAAAGCTTATAATTGATAAAAATGAATAGCTATTTGCGACAGAGCTATGGTTCAATATTTAGATTAAGATTGAGCCTGTAAATGCCAAAATGGACATGCTTATTTACTCTATGCCTTGCTAACATGTACAAATAAGTTGATGCTGTGTGATTTTCCTTGACTTCCTTCTTAATAACGAGGCAACATGCCTGCAAATACTACTTTTGGTTAATTCAATCACCAGGATTTTAATAGGATATTTGTTTATTTTAAGGCTTCTGTCATTCTTTATCCCTATTCTTCTAGTTTTCTCAGATCCCTTACATTCTCATCACATGAGTATTTTACTCTTTGCACATTTAATATTTGATTATCTTTGCTTGTTTATTGTCACAGGCACATCAATGATCAACAATTCATGGATTTTATGATAGATATTTTATGTAATTATTCATAGGTCTAATTCATTTTGCTCCAACTTATTGTGCAGTGCCGAGAAAGGAAACCTTGGCGTACCTCAGTTACCTGGCCAAGGTTGTTCATTTCACAGTTTTCGCACTAATACATACAAACTTAGTTTCATGGAAAGTCCTTCTGGAATAAAGGTAAGATGCAGCTACATATGTGTTTCCTTATAGGTCATCATTAGATTCTTGTGGATGCAGTCACTGCCTAATGCCTATTCATTGGTTAATGCAGCTATTTGGAACTTATTCTGTATTTATCTGTAATATATGCTAATTACATTTTCTGTTAGAAATATGTTAGGTTTGTTAACCTCAATACCTTAGCTGTGAATGAAAAACTTAAGTGACAGAGAACATGAAAAGGAAGAGAAAAAGATATAGTAAAAGAAATTTGAAACACATGTTTCCTTGGACCCTTCATTCTCCTCCCCTTCACCAATCAATAGCTTTAGTTAAGCAACCAGGACACCAATAGGTGCTATTCCTCCCACATTTAAAACACAACCCCTCATTCCTCCTCTCCATAAGCTCTGGAAGGATAAATTGTGGTACCCCTTGAAGTTCCAAACAAGGGAAGCTCAATTCCCCAAAATATTTCCATCCCTTGTGGTATCTTTCCTTCTACTTTCACCTATTCCAAAAAGGTTTGCAAGTGCCATCTCCTCTAGTGAACCATTTTATAAGATGTTTTAAGATATTCTAACACCCCCTCAAGCTAAAGCTTACTGAGCTTTAAACTTAATACAAACATACCCACTACGTAACAACCGAGGCAACATCATGTGGTACACGATTTGCATAAGTCTTAAACTATCGATCTTCTAAAGTGGTTTTTGGTACAAGAGCTTGATTGTTCTGTGGTTTCTGGTGGGGGCTTAGATCATTAGGGCTTGGTAGTGTATGTTCAGTTGTTTCACCAGCTGAGGGGCTTGGTTTCAAGGACTGCTGGGAAAGCAACAATTACTGTCGGCAGCTTGAGGGAGGTGACGAAAGGGTTTGGAATTGCGGAGAATAAGTTTTTCTCTTCACTCTGAAATTTATTTCAACCCCCCTTCCCCTGTTTATCCACAGGCATCGCTCATGTATGTTATCTGACTCGTAAGAAAAGATGTAGGTTTTCAAAGAGAGAATACATAAATCATTTGGTTTTTCTGATATTTGAGGTTCAGAAAATGGTTAAAGAGAGATATAATTGATACCTGAAATTTATTATTTTAATGAGAAAACTAAAATGAGTGGTCATCGAAGTTATACGTTATTGATTTATACAATATGCATTTGACATGCACATCATAGGATTATGTTCCTCGTGCGGTTTTAACATGGGTGGCTAGATCCAAAGGGGTGAACGTGGTTAACAGGTTTATTTTTTTGGAAACCACAAACTTTTTTATTTTAATTTTTCATTCTTGTGCTGGGAGACTAATATGGTCCCAACAAAAATAAACCAGAGATGAACTTGGATATTTACTTTAGAGCTGTGGATAAGCATAAATGGTTGGAACAAGTTCATATATATTTTATCAACTCATTCGGAAATCATTTGTTACAATTATTGAATATGTTAAACAAAGTACGTGCTTGATACTAGATGGAAGTGAAATGAAATTGGAAGGACAATATCAGAAAGATAAATAAATGAAGATAAATAATAATTTACGCTTGGTAAGAATTTCAATAGTAAGAAATGAAGCTGACGTTGTCATTTCAAAACCATCATTAACTAACTTTTTGTGCTATGGAAATGAGATCAGTTTTTGTTTGTGAAAATAAAAGGTTAGAACTCTATTTTTAAAATAGGCAACTTTTATACCGATTAAGTCTATAAATACTACATTAGCTTAATGATCAAGTGTGCTAGTTTCAACAATGACTTCGGCTCCTTCAAAAGTACGTGTTCTCTTGGCACTTACGGATAGGATCCCAACCGGAGCTAATTTGTTCAGGCGTGATAACTGATCTAGCTGGCTCAGTTTGTGCTCTTTGTGGGCTGTCCACTGAGTCGGTTGATTATCTTTTTGTCACTTGTGGGGTAGCCTCAGAGTTGTGGTATAGGATTTTTAGGTGGTTAGGGTGGTTATTGGTTTTGCCGAGGGATTTGGTTGGGCTTTTTGATGTGTTACTGGGGTTAGATGGAAGAGTTAAGATTAGGAGGGGTTTTTTGTTGATCTGGCATACTGTAGTGTGGACCATCTGGACAGCCCGTAATGACCTTGTGTTTTCCAGTATGGCACTAGATGTGGAGGAATTGGTTCATAAGATCCAATTCTCTCCGTGGTTTTGATTTTTTCGGGAGTCACCTTGGACGGTTATCTTGTTATCACTGAGTTGTTAGTGGAGCCTATCCTCTGCTAGAGCCGGTAGCAGTATGTGTGGGGAGCTTGCATGGGTGCAATTGAGTGGGGTCTTTTGAGTTTATCGCTGTTTTCCTGTGTCTTGTCTTTCTGGTGGAGTTGGCTTGGTTCATTTCTTCCTTTGTTTTTGGGCACTAGGAGGGAGGGAGGCGTGGGGTTTTGTTTTGTTTTTGTTGTTGGTGTTTTTGTTTATCTGTTGGTGGAGGGTATTCTTCCTTTTCGTTATTCTTATAGGTTTTTTTTAGTTCTTTTGGTCACCTTTGGTGTTCCTTTTTCGTTGTACATTCGTTCTTTTTTTTGTTATATATATATATATATATATATATATTCCATTAAAAAAAACATTTTTAGTTATAATTTTTTTGTCTATTACTTTATTATTCATGTCAAACAATGTTATCCAACGTTTGTGAGTCTGAAGTGGTTATAGAATTTGAGTAATCTTCTCTTACGCCATCCGATAACAAAATCCTACTCGCTTCTAATGTGGAACAAGGGGAAACCTTGGCAAACTGGCAATACTCTATTTTTTTTTCCCCTAAGCTCATTTAAAGATTCGGAAGCCGATGGCGAATACTGAAAACCGTATATAGGGTACTCGAATAAACCTAATTTAAGGAACGTTTATACGAGGAGTAATATGAACAATAACAGAAACAAAAATATAAAGAATGACAGATGTATGATAGAAGAAAAACTGAGATGGCTGGAGAGTGATTCGAATAAGATTTACCATGCTGCTATTTGAGTTAATTATGGTGCTGATGGGGAATGATAAGTAGGGTAAGTGAAAATATTATAATGAGTGGAGGCGATGTGTAAGCCCATCCTAAAGCTTGAACTGAGTAAAGTAGTCTAATGACTGAATTTTTTTTTTTTTTTTGTTTTCTCAGTTCTTCCGTATGTAGTTGTGAGCTTCTGATTTACTTTCATGCTTTTATGATGCTGTGAACTCTTTGTCTGGCATGGGTTTGCCAACACAATGATAGTTGATCATTGAGTGACGTAAATATCACTGAAATTTTCTGTGAGCTTTATTTAAAAAGTTATGTGAAGTAAAGAGGCATTACTATTTAAATTGGGAACTATTTTAAAATCGAACAGGTATGTTACAACAAGAAGTCACAGAAATTGTCATATTGGGCTTTCAGAAAAGCAATATTCATATATTGTTCCTTATACTACTAATTGTATTGTGACACTGCCATGACTCCATGCAGATTATCTTGGTAACTCATCCTAGAACTGGTGATCTTCGGGACTCCTTAAAGTACATCTACAATTTGTATGTTGAATATGTTGTCAAGAATCCACTCTATACACCTGGATCTCCTATCAGGTAACATAATTTTTTACTTCTGTTTAAGTGACATACTAGTCCAATAACAAATAAGAAGAAGGGCATTCTTGCCCTTTGCATTTTTTTCTCATATTTATCATCCATGGGGAAATTGCAATTTCCTTTGGAAAATATAAGAATTTTTCGTTTTTTCTCATTTTTCAATGTTTTATTTTTTCCCCACATCTAAATGGGTCTTTTCCCCCCTTTCTTTTCCTCATTTTTTGTCTTGCTTTTTCTAGTCATTAATGAAAATGATAAAATTAGCATACCAAAGGTAGGGAATTGAAGATTTTTAATTGTTTCTGGGTATTGAACTTCAAAAGTGTGATAAAGGCTGTTCATTATATGCTTGTTGAATGAAAGGGGATATAAAGACTGTTCAAAATATTCCTGTTGATGACGAAATTTGGCGAGTACCTTCTTTCTTTTGTTGGATCTCGGCGTGCTTTTGCTGTTTTTTATAGCTGCTTCATGTTATTATGCTGGACACTCATATTCTTGATTCAATTTTTATGTGTTGCTAAACAACTGTATTCATTTTTTTCTTCTTCAATGTTGATGGGTTTGTGGATTATATTTTTTGTCTTGAGAGTTCATGTGGAAAGAAATAAAGGTTTTTCAATGGTTTGATGGATTTTCATAGGTCTGAGCTGTTCAATACAACGTTGGACCAGTATGTGAGAGGCATTGCATAGAAGCTTAGTGGTTACAGTTTACCATCATTGATGATGAGCACATGTGTTGTAGAATGGCTTATTTTGCATGGTGATCACTGCATTATCAGTCACAAACTCTCGGGAAAGCCTCACGTTGTTTGTGTTTGTGTTTATGTTAAAGCAATAGATGGTGTAATAATGTTAGTACTTGATCAGAATTCATTGCCCAAAATTTAAACCAAACAAGCTCTTGAATTTTATGTTGTCACTTGGTTACCTATGCATTGTTAACTCGTTTTGGTTTTTGCGGATTGTATTGAACTTTTTTCTTGTATATGACGACTATGTTTGACAAAACTAAACCACGAGCTTATTGCGGATATCTTAGTGTAAAAGTTTCTTTGATTGATATGGAGTTGTTTTGGTAATAATCGTTCTTAATTGAATTTGGCTTTTGTGGATTGTACGGAACTTTTTTCTTGTATATGACGACTCTGGTCTTGAGGGGTAACCTTGGCACAACTGGTAAAGTTGTTGTCATGTGATTGAAAGGTCACAGGTTCAAGACCTGGAAACAACCTCTTGTGTAAAAACAGGGTAAGGCTGCGTACAATACACCAAATGGTGGGACCCCTTCCCAGACTCTGCGTATGCGGGAGCTTTAGTACACCGGGTTGCCCTTTGCCCTTTTTTATGACGACTCTGGTCTTGATTGAATTTGCCTTTTGCGGATTGTACTGAACTTTTTTCTTGAATATAATGACTCTGTTTGGCAAAGCTAAACAACGAGCTTATTGTGGATATTTTAGTGTAAAAGTTTATTTGATCATCAGAGTTGTTTTGGTAATAACCCTTTTTAATTGAACTATTACTAAATCACATTTACTCAAGTCTGGGACTAAATTTGAATTTAAAATTCGATTAAAATAATTTGTAAGGCTGGGGTTAGAGACAAACATAAATAGTTCTGACCCATCCCTTGAAGAGCCTACAAGCAACACAAAGGTGAGCTAACAACAATAATTGAATTGCAAAATTTAGTTTATAAATTATAGGACATTCTCAATTTAATTAGTTTATGAAACTAATAATGTAAAAGTATCATTAAATTTGATTGTTTTTTTAAGTTAATTAGTTTCAGTCAGATAATTTCAGAAGTATATTAATTTCATACAAAAGAATTTATTTGATATTTTTTTTTATTTTAGAACTATTTTAAGTTATTAATAATTATATGTAGTAATCAATATCACATTGGAGTAACTCACTTGGGTTGGTCTGGTGGCATTGGTTTGGGACCTGGGAGTGTGCTCCTCCTCAAGGTCTCAGGTTCGATTCTCTGACTCCCACACTATCCTCAATGATAGATTCATTAAGTGGAACGGTGATAATCATTATTGCGCTATCCTCAACGTTGATGGAAGTTGTTTGGGCATCCTGGTAAGAGTTGGCTATGGTGGAGTTATTCGAAATTATGCAAGTTTTTATTTGTCAGGATTTTCTAGTTATATTCATGATTCATCTGACATCTTGTATGCTGAGCTTTACGCTATCTACCAGGGTCTTATTTTGGATAAAAAAAACTTGGATATAACTGAGTTAGTTTGCTATTTTGACTCTCTGCTTTGTATAAACCTTCTCAAAGGTCCCACACTATGAGGTTCCATGTTTATGCGGTTGTGATTCAAGATGTAAGGGATTTGATTGAGGAATACACTGTCACTATCTGCCACACTCTTAGAGAGGGAAATTAATGTGCATATTTTTTGCTAAGCTTGGAGCCTCTTCGGATAATGAGTTGCTTCTCCATGCCTCCCCTCCGAAAAATCTTCTGCCTCTCCTTTATATGGACGCAGCTGGAACTTCTTATTCTAGAGAGTAGTCTCTAGTTTCTCCAGTTTTTTTTTCCTTTCCTTTCCTTTTAGCATTGTAACCAAAAAAGGACTCCCACACTATAAGTGTGAAAAAGTGGAGAATTCAGCGTTCCGCAGTTCCTATTTACCAATGTTCATAGAGTTTATCAATCGAGCTAAATTTATCGGACATGCTGGAGTTTAATTTAAACTAAAAAAATGGTGATTATTTCGTTTAAAAATATAGGGATATATTAATTTAAAAACTTCTGAGATCAATGGAAATGGTTCAGCGTCAATCAATAACAATTGAAGAAGATGAAACAACAAAGCACACACATTTAAGCAATCATTGTGACCGTCTTATCTTGATGGAATGATCCAAAAAATAAACAAATTTTAATCTTCTTTAAAAACTAAAATTATTCAGCTTGAAATCTGAACTGTTCAATCTTAATCAAAGGATCATGAAACTCTTTGTGTGAAAGTATGTATCCATATTGATGAAACAATATTAGTGTTTCTGTCTTATTATTATTATTATTATTGGTAATTAAAAGGGTGTAGGGTATGTTTTGAATTGCCTCACACTACTGTACCTTTCTTTGAAAAAAACAAGAGTTATTGGTACTTAAAAGAGTGTAGGGTATATGTTTTGAATTGCCTACTTACTAGTACTTTGTCAACATACAGATTTAATTGTGGAAATTTTTATTCCCCTCTCTCATTCACGTGTATATATGTGTATTCATCAAGAGGTAGCAGGACTATTTAATTAATGGTGTGGTATTAGTCAAATCTCCCATATATTATAAGTGGATCCAAAGCATATATATATCAAACATAAAGGCTCACTGTGTATTGTCCTTGTTCTCATTAATATATGCTGATGCTATGGAATTTCATGGAAGGAAGATATGTGATAACAATGAAAATATGCATCTAGGCAAAAATACATATAAAGTAATTCTTTTTTACAATTTATATAAAGTAATCACTAATTAACTGGAAATTTTACTCAACATGGTACAAGTCTGGTCTTTATACATAATGGACTCTAATGAATTCTGTACAAGAAAAACTGGATTTCTATGAATAAATGAGTTGTAACTTTTGATAAATTATAAAAGGTTGATAGTAATCACCATATAACCATTTTTTTTTTATAATTTAAAAGATTAGCATAGTTTGGAGAGCGCATCAGTACAAAAAAAATCTTCCCGGAGAATGTGATTTATGGATGTATCTCAGTCCTTAACCAAATAACTTTGAATAAGCTCTAAGAGGTTTACATAGTGGTGAAGTCTCAATAATTCATTTGATATCAAATGTACTATATGAAGAAAATCCGAAAAACAAACCATTTTTTTATCTCAACACAAACCAATTTCTTATAACCAACCTCCCAACCGAGTTTAATTTCAACTATAAAGACATGAATTTCTGCATCTAAACTATTGGATAAGCTAGTTTCTCATAAGTTTTAATCTACTCTCAATAGAAGTTATAAATACTATTAATTAAATTATTTTCTTGATTATTATATCGATCAATCAACTAAAGTGGACAAATTTGTCGATCAATTGAATCTTGATCGGCTGAACTAAACTTATAATTTATGATCGGTTAAACCAATATTGACCGGCAATTGAACAATATTACCAAATTTATATAGGAAAACGAATTTATTAACTTTTATTGTGGGAAAGTCACTGTGACTTTAGTGTATGTTATGTGTGTGTATGAATGAAAGAGAGGGAAGGGAGGGAGGGAGAGATGCACTATATCTTTTCCGCTTTAAAGATAGGAGATTTTGATCTACTCATATATAAGGTCATATTAATAAGTGTCTAAAAATTTAAAACTTTGCATTGAAATCAACAATTTCAAACATCTTAGTACCGAACAATTTTTAAACATCTAAAAAAGTTGATATACATTTTTTCGCCAATTTCCAAAACAATATTTCTATTTTAATTTCATTAACAAATTCTTTAGCATTTTCTCATTATCTATTCTTAGAAATATGAGAAACAAGAGACTACAAAAGTCAAAATCTTATGTAACCACTTCCCTGGATTTCTGGATGAAATTTAAAGTGTGTTTGTAGAGTGAAAACGTAAAAGCTGACTAGATGAAAACATGGGTGTTTTGTAAGTTGATTATGTCAAAAAGAGTAGATGAATTTTTACCCCATTCGAAATACTAATGTGGACAATATGGTCTGTTAATAGGTAGTTTAGTCGAAATAATGTATTATTATTTTCCATGACTCGGATTAACTGATGGGGCAATCAATCAAATTAATCCGTCCTAGAATTTTGATCCTTAAATTTGCTTTTTTTTTTCCTAATAAAAATTTAAGGTGAGGGGATTGTGATATTATGAGTAGGGTGGAACTACGTCAGACCGGTCTACATGTCAGACTATACTTCTTGGTTAAACAGGCAAGCAGGCATGTTAAGGCTTTTTAACAAGTCTATTGTTGCGGGTGTGTCGGGGCTGTTTTCCTACACGTGCACGCCTGCTTAGTCGTGGTATTCACTGTCCTAATGTTTGTGTTATGTGTGGAACTAATTATGAAGATAGCATTCATGTCTTATTAGAATGCCCAGGTGCGATGCAAGCATGGCGGGAGGTTAACTTATGGGAAATTATTAATAGAACTCTCCGTCAAAATTATAACATTGATGCTTTGATATTTTCTCTTCTTGACCAGCTGCCTTCTATGCATAAAGAGTTATTTGTGACGATCATGTGGAGCTTGTGGAAGCGTAGAAATTTAAAATTGTGGCAACAACAAAATGAAACTTGTATGCAGGTTGTTGAACGGGCTCGGCACCTCTTAGATGATTGGAGAACCGCCCAAGAAGTCAGATCGCATAAAGCTACTGACAACCATGCTCAGCCGAACAGTGTTATTCATGGTCATGTCATTGAGTGGACGAAGCTGGCATATGGTAGGTACAAATGTAATATTGATGCATCTTTTTCTGACTCTTTGAATATGGTAGGTATTGGCATATGTATCCGTGATGATCAAGGTGAGTTTGTTATGGCCAAGACGAATTGTTTTTCTCCTCTTTGTGATGTTGATGTCGGCAAGGCTATTGGACTCCACACGACGCTACAATGGGTGGCTGATCTTCACTATGACCATGTTGATTTTGTTTTGGATTCCAAGTCTGTTATTGAACGTTTTAATTCAAACCTAGTTGATAGTAGTGAACTAGGTTGTATTATTCAGGCTTGTAGGCAGTTGTTTGATTGTAATTTTCAGAACTCTCATGTCGAGTTCAATAGGAGGCAAGCCAATGGGGTCACTCATGAATTAGCTAGGGTAGCCCCATCTCATGCTAGCTCTTTATGATGATGTACCGTCATGTATCCGTGATTTGATAGCTAATGAAAAACAATGAATTCCTTTCCTAAAAAAAAAAAAAAAAAGCCTATTGTTGCATTGGAATAGATTGTGGAGTTTACGCTCAATCGGATTATTTTTTCGATGAACTACAAATTGGTTGTAGACAAATTTAATCGACACTCTCAAGATAACACAAAAGCAAACATCATTGTTACTAATTGTAGGTTTCAAATGAGTTTTTTACAACTCTCATGTAAAGTTTTCTACGAGACATGTTAATATAGTTGCTCAATGCCCTGCAAAGACGACCATTCATATTGTCTGTTCTCATCTTTATGATGTTTCAACATGTATTAATAACTTGATTTTCAATTATAGGAATTAGTTTTCCTCTTGTAAAAAAATTAAAGAGGATCCAGGTCTATCCCAATTTCAATGCCCACAATTTTCACATATCATTTTCTTAATATTTGTTTATGCAATACATTTGAAATAACTTTTTTTCTCTCCAAAGTTTTAGTGATTCTGTTGTAGGAAAATAACTAGTCGGGTACCAAACACCCACCAATAATAATTTATAAGTATTGCTTACATCAATTATATTTCCCAAATTAAAACTAACAAAGCCATAACTAAAAGTAAACTTCAAAACCAAAAAAGATCTTAAATTGCTTAGCTAGTTTTGGTACAACTAGTTTCCATGCCCATATCTTAATATTAATCACTACCTTACCTTATATTTCTAGCAAAGAAATCAAAGGCATCTAACCATGTGACAATGCATACATCAATTGCATATTTATAGTGAGAATCACTGAACCTACGAAGTGCCTTATGAGAAATTTTGGTATAATGCTATATTCATCAAAAAAAGCTACCCTAAAAAAATTAAACACATTAAGCAAAATGGTTCATTTTTTTTTTTACTGTTTGATACATAAATGCTGATTGAACAGAAACCAACATCCTCTATCCTTCCACACCATAGTCCATAAATGCCATCACATTTAAAGCTACAGATTTGTCTCCTCTATGCTTTTTTCACGATTCTTGTACCCTCTTTAAATTAATATTCCAACTTCCTTAGTTGCTTGGTGGTTGAAAATTTAATGCAACTTCTTCAATGCTATCATCACTACTCTAACATTATTTTTGTGCTTTTCTTATGTTCTTGTTGGTCACTACCTTCTTTAAAATTTCAAATGAGAGTACCATCTATCTTTATTCTTTCTCTCTTTCCATCTCTCTCAATGTTGTGTTTCTTCTCCATTCAAAAACTACTTTAGTCACATAAACTTATAATATATGTGAATATTACATATTATATATAGTTGTACTATTAGCATTCTCCAATTCCAAAAAGGAAAAAAAAAACATGCAATTGCAATTATTTTTTATTACTTACTTGTTATTGTGTTATGGCAGATGGATGCAAAAGAAGAAGTTTAATCCGAATCATGGTGGCAATGACGGGTACAGGGAACCGGTTCAAACGGGATATTGGTCCGGTTCAATAAGAAAGTAAGACACAAAATGTCGTGCCTTTCTTTTTGATTGAGCCGTGCCAATATCACGTCCTCTCCGCACCCTCAAACCGTCTTATCAAAAGTGATTCTTCTTATTGCGTTTTTGGCTTCAATTAGGTAAGGTTATTCTCTTCATTATACTCTTTTATTTTATTCTTACTTCTATTTTGATATATCTTTTGCATACCCTATTTTATTTATACCATGTACTTTATTTGGAATAATTATCTTTTTATTATTCTTTTGAATGTTATGAATCAAGAAATAGTTTATGCCAATGATGCATGTGGAGCATAAAAGCTTGATGCGGAGTTGAACATTGAAAGCCTTGTGCGTTTGTTGAAGCATTTTTTGTGCCATTGTTTGTGCCTCTTTTTCTCTTTTTTTGGACTTGGAAGAATTGTTCTCTGCTTTTTTATACATCAATGTTTCGTTTTACACATGATATCATTCTTCTGAGGCTTGTTAACCGGTGTCTAGGACACTGATTAAAAAATCTAAAAGTAGAAATTTTATCTTAAAAATATAAGCAATTATTTTTTATCAAGTAATTATTGCACCACATTTTAATAAAATTTGACTATCTTTAACTGTTTAACAAATGCTTCTAGGACACTGTTTAACATTCTCCTATTTTATTTTTTTTATATACACAAACACAAGTACATGATTGAATGCAGAGATGGATGCATAATTGTTACATTGGGGCTTATGCCCTCACAAGACTAATAATTTCATTTAATAATGCTATTATATATTTTTTTTAGTCCTCATAAAATTTACTAGACAAACGAGATTTATAGAGAGTGGCATGTTTGATAATGTTGTTAATAAAAAAATCATTGAACATTTTTATAATATAAAAACTTGTAGAGGACAATTGTTATTTATAGAAGGTTTTTTTTTATGTATTTTGAGTTTATTGTCCCTAGATTTATTTATTTTGTAATAGTTTGTAATATTTTTCTTCAGTCAAAATATATAGATTATTTTCTAGCCCCACCAAAGAAATTTGATGAGTCCATTGCTTGAATGTGACTAACAAAAGAGTTATTAAAACAGAGCCACCTTCATAGATATGATGGCAATACTATTAATAGAAAAGAACAAACATGTTAATTATCAATTTGATGTTCATTTTGTTTCAAGTTCCCAAACAATTATAGTTACATCATCGCATATAGTTTTATCACATTGTATAGTCTTAAAGTTTTTTATATTGATTCCAATTTATCCTTATAAAATCGACCCAATCAAACTTGAAGTTCAAACGTTGTAGGCAAAAGCTGAGCTATAACTTTATGACCAAAATCAATTCATATCCTTTTTTAGGGATCAATCAATTCATATTTTTAACATTCTAATTGAATTTTTCAGAAATTACTTTTTCTGGCTAGTCTTTAGGTTCTACATGTAATTTAGGTTTTTTCCTACAAACAAAAAGGTTAATTGAAAGGTAACCTTCTTCCCCCCCCTTAAAACAAATCTTCTCTAAGAAACAATTTTGGTTTGTGCAATGAAATCACTTCAATCATCCAATTTATATATCATTGAAGATATACCAAAACTCTACCAAGCATAGATAAGAGATCATATACCTTATATGAGAAAGAGCAATAGAACAATAGATTATCATTATCATTATTAATATTTTATTATTATTATTTGAAAAGTAAAAACAATATCACTTATTTGAAAAGGGAAATATGCTCATTATTTGTAAGTTTAAAACAATATCAAAAATACAATATATCACTTATTTGTTTACTTATGCTGTGAATCAGTTTACAAATATAAGAAAATAATTACTTACACTTTACCTTATTTAACCTAAATTTACCTCTATTTGGCAAATTGTTGCATGAGTTCCTGATGAGAGTGGGACACAACTGAAATTTGCTAAAAAGATATATTATATGTCATGATTATAGTTTTTTTTTCTTATTCTAAAACAAAACTATGAGTACAATATGAGTACAATACTCAAGCAACATTATTAGTATTATTTAATAACGGTCTCTGAACATTTTTTTCTGCTACTTGCTGCAATGAATTTATACCAAGAACAATAAATGGAAAACAGTTCTACAATTGCCATTTTTGTACCTTCTTAGTACCCATACCCTTTGTCTTATTTCTAGTTTTGATTTGGAAATTGATATAGTTCAACTTGCAACATCTTCTTTATCATTTCTCACACTTCTTGCTTTTGATTCGATAAATAGTATTTTTTTTAATAGTTACTATTGTTAGCATTATGTTAAGAAGGAATCTTTGTCATTTCACATGTTAACTCACCTACCCCAACTACCTATTTAGTACATGTCTGGATTCACTATGAATTCTACAAAAATATTGACATTGTGATTTTGTTTAAACTTCAATGTTCGATTGTATAGTTTAAGAGGCCCCGCAAGTTGAAAATATAGATTACTCTCTCAGTCTCAGTTTAACTGAGTCAGTTGACCATTTCACATAGATTAAGAAAAATGTATAAATGAAAGAGAGAGAACAATGATTTTGAGTGTCTTTATCAAGGATTTGTGCATTCTTCTTTATCATAAATGTAAATCGATTTGGGAGTGGTAAAAGTAGTATTAATTAGAGTTATAATTGGAAGGAAAAAAAAGTAATTAATGTTGTATTGAAAAGTAAAAGTAGTCAATATTCTTAGGACAATATTTTTTTACAAATGACGAGACGGAGGGAGTAACATTTTTAACTTGTGAAGAACAATGCACTCCAATAAAAAATAAGGTAGACTAACTTCCATCTAATTATAACCAACTTCTAACTACTTCATCCGGTCACTATTATAAACAAAATTTCACTTTTTAAACTCATCAAATAACTTATGTATCTGATCCTATATTATATATCAAATATCAAATACATCAATTATTCATCGCATCTAAACAATGAGATTTTACTTATTATAAGAGTAGGGAGTACACAAGTTGTCCTCAATTCCCCATCTTCCAATGAAAAGGGTCTCACTCGTTGAACTTAAAAAGCATTCCTTTCTTAGAAACTTTGGAGCATGTTTGCTTTCTTGTTGAAAACCCAATGGAGCAGGATTAGTTGACTTGATTTAACATGTCTTTTACTATTTTTCGTAAAGATCCAGAAGTTGTCTTTCACTTGCTTATATATTGTCCTGAGAAGCACTGTTCTATTCAAATCACACCACCCATATTTTCATTTGATTTAACATGCCAAAGATGATTATCTGTGTGATTTAGATTAAGTTTTTTTTTATTTTTTTGTAAAAAAAAAAAAAAGAGGATCATGTTGCTTAAGCTTAATTGGTGTTTGGCAAAAGAACACTTTCTTTTTTATTATATTGTTATGTCATTGTATTTAGAGCTCATTGAATTGGATATTAATGTATGACGTGCAAACACCGATCACGACAATGTCAACACCAGCAATACTTTGATAGAATGACATAATTGAATATAATCGCATGTATCGGTGTCAAACACCGAATAAGTCTTCGATAAAAAAATGCTGGTTCTTCCCAGTGGGATTGCTTAGGCAACAGAAATGTCCACTAAGAAGATATAAGAGATCATGAAGAGTCATTTCAACTTTTCAAACCAAAACATAAATAATCAATTATTGGCAAAAGGAAAGGCAGCAACAGCCACCAAATTATATCAATTTATTAGGAGCTTGATAGCTAGCCATTGGAACTATTAACAAACAGAATGGCCCTTTCAAGCAACAAAGAATAGATGTAATGTACTATCTTGTGTGTCCTTATCTAGCTGCAAACCATGAACAATCTCTTCTTAAAATGTAGAAGGTCCATGGAGCAAGCATTCTCTCTTTCACACTCTCACTCCAGCTTTTTCTCGTGTATAAAATGATATTTCTCTCTCTATATATACTGGACAAAAATATATAGAAAAGGAAAAAAGAAAAATCTTGCCGGCTTGGTTTCTTTCTGGAGTGGTAATAATCTTCCTGAGTTAGGAAGAACTCATCAAAGGTTTTTCGTCTTAGAAAGAAGCACTCCACAAAGCATTTTCACCTTCTCCACACCTTCTATGTACTTCTTTAATCCTATCAGCAGACCTACAAATTCCACTGCAGCTCCAATCAAATGAAGCAACACAAATGTTGCCTGCTTGCGCCTTCCATTCGCAATCTGAAAACAAAACCAACCCAATAATTTGAAAGTGTTAACTAATAATCATTATACAAACCTGAACTGATAATGATGGCCTATAAGATGTTAATTAAGTGCTTATGTCTAAGCTATTTCTATAACAAAAGCCAAGAGAAAGTCAAATTGTTTTCATATAAACTATAAGTTGTTTTCATAAGTTTTGCTGGAGAGCTAATGGAAGTAAGTTGAAAACTTATGGATATGTCAAACTTTTTCCAACAAAAATTTTCACAAATGTTTATATCAATAGATAAGTTCAAATAAGTTAATCCAAATAGACCCTAAATCATCGTTTGAAATGGTCAATATAATTTATATATTCACCTGGAGGAGTGCCACAGCAAAGTCTTCGATCATCAATATGCTCCACGTCAAGTCCAATAAACCAAGCTCCTATTGACACATCCTCATTGGCATACTTATGAAGAACATTCCTGATATGAACAAATACAAGCAAGATCATAAGATTAGAACCTTTTAGTCCATTGATTTGGTTTTGTTTAATAATTTATTCTTTGATGTAGTAGGACCTACTGGTTTATAGATATGTATGTTGCCAAATCATTGGAAATAGCATACAATTGCCCTGTGGCATGGCGGAAGTACTTGTTTCCAGACTCGCCAAACTTCCAATGCTCGGGTTCATGGTACCTTACCCCTCTGTCCAACAAAGTAAGAAGGTAAGAAGCTAATAGTGAAAAAATCTTAACTCCCCAATTCACAATAGAAAGTATTTCTCACTTTTGAGACAGGACCGGTCCAGATTTCATGCACCCAATGTATATCCGTTGTTTTGATCGGTGTCTAACTAGAGTTTCTCCCAATGTTGCTGAAAAAGATTGAGTAGGATTTTAAGACAAAAGGTACATATCTTTTAACGGAATATTTATACTATTATATTGTTAGGAAAATATCATTCTAAACATTCAAAAGCTTTAGATAATCACTAAATCCCAACTTGTCATGCTTATGTATATACAGTTAGCAATGATCAGAGTTTTAAAACTACAATACCTATATTTACATGAACATCGTCATCAACTTTGACATAAAAATCAGCATCCCATAAGCTCACAGCAGTGGCAAAGTATGTCTTTGTCTTTGCTGACAATTCAAGGTATCCTTCAACATGATTCTGCATAAACAAAGTATACATTTTTTAAAACTGGTGGTATTTTTTTCGATTTTTCCTTTAAAAGCAATGACAGTGTCAATGTATTACAAAAGATGTCAAGTAAAAGATGAGAAAAGGAAAATGGGGGAGGTTGATAACAACGAAACAAAAATGATAATATGTCAAATTACCAGCCTCAAGAAATCACCATGCTTTCTGTCCTCTGCTTCAATAGCTCTATCTAGGATACCTCCTGATGTAGCACTAGTTAAAAAATAGAAAACCATATCAATTTTACGCTTTTTTTCTTTTTCTTTTTCCATTCGTCAAAAAAAAAATTCTACGTTTTTCCAATATAGTTGAGTTATGACTTATGACTGATAAATAGATGGACATTTACACAATAACTCTTATCAATTAAAATGCAACTAGCAAAAAATAATCCGGAAGACTAAAATACAGCTTTATGACATGGAAAAGTAATTAGTGTAATCCTTTATTAAAGCATTTTGAATTGTTGTTGAGCCTCAAAAGCAGGATGTAGAAACCAATTATGCAACAAAATCGTTGAGAGAGATTAGATAGCTACCTGTGTCCAATCACAAAGCGCATGACAATGCCTTTCTCTTCCTCTAGCTTCTTTCTTTTGTCACCTATTATCCATGTTATCAAAAGAACAAATCATTACAAACCATAACTAGTAAAATAGAAAGATCAGCATAAAAACCATAGAAGATTATGAACCTTGTGGCAACCAGGTAGCTCGAACTGAGTCCCTTCTTTTCCTACTGCTAAATGCAGTATTAATACCAACGACCATAAGGTACTTTCTCTTGCCCGTTGACTCAGTCGTCCTTATATCATCTGAAACAGGAGCACCATTTCGTACCGACTCTTGAGCAGCCCTTGCAGCAGCCAAGTCCATCTCTAAATTTGAAATAGTTTTATCCAAAGCTCTACATTCAATGCAATACATTCGCATTAGTTTGGCATACCAAATAATTAGACTTGCAATTGCATCATGGCACAGCACTGCATATAACTTACTGTTTGGAATTATGACCCTTGAAATCTTCACCATACATATCTCTAGTTTCGCGCCTCATTTCCAAATCTTGCAACTAAATTGGAGGCCAACAGACACAAGAAAAGAACATAGAAAAATCAGATTATAGACTTAAAAATATACTTTTTTATCAAGCAAGGAAAATGAAACCGACGCTTACAATTTTCGAATTACAACCCTCGGAAACTACATTCAATTTACCAGTTTCTGAAGCTGTCGGTCTTGCAAGTCCATTTTGTTCAGGAATACTCCATATCCTGTTATGATATTAACATTTCTCATCAGAAAAGTACCACAACTATCGAATTGGTTGCCAAAACAATATCTTCAACAGTTAATCTAATACAATGACAAGATATAAGCACATTTAAAAAACAATTTAAGTCATATATACACCGCCGGTGTGAAGATTTTTTACACTGTCAATCAATCATAATCGTCATATCATTAAAAAAGTTTGACTTTAATCATAACCAAGAATTATAACTACTTCTAAATGATACATATGATTGTAATTTGTTGACAGTTTAAAACTTTTTTACTCTCACAATGCATCAAAATTAAACTCTTACAAAAACACTCCACCCTCCCCAATAAATAAGAAGGCAGATCTGCAAATAACTGGAATTAATTTCTAAGGTTTTGTCCATGACTCAGAAGTAAGAGTTTGACTTTGTAACTTTAAGGGACGGAGTTCTAATTCTCTCGGAGAAAATTATAAAATGGACATTAGTATCACTTAAATTAATAATAATAATATCCCCTTTTCCCTTTTTTAAAAAGAAAAGCTTGTAAAGTTTTAACAGCTAAAATGAATCTAATTAGTGCATAAGTGATAATTACCAAAGGATAAATCATAAAGCAATGATTATGATCATGTGAGTGCCAATTAACATAAACAGCAATTATTTTTCCCTCTCTTACTTCAAAAACAGCAATTAAACTTGCTGATTATAGATTCATACAAAAAGATCAATAATGAGAACTAAATCAGAAATCAAAATTCTCATCATAAACCAAAACAAACACTAGAGTTGACTTATCAAAAGAGTCAACATAAACAAAAAATTGGCATTATTCAGAATCAATTCATGTCAATTGAATTCATAATCCCAGATCTAAATCCACTTATTTCATAATACATAAGCGAAATAGTACAATTATAAACAAATCAATCAATTAAAACACTTAAAAATCACTAATCAATCAAATTAATTAGCCAAACAATGTCTCATAAAGATCTTAAAACACCAAATTGAGAATTTGAACAAAACAAAAAACAGAGAAAATGATATGAACCTGTTAGTGAAGAGCATTCCAGCACAGAAACTACCAAGACAAAGAAAAAGTGCCCATTTTTGAGATATTACACTTCTTGATGAAAATTCTCCTCTACTTTTCCACGTCATTAAATCTTTTTTACTTATTAATCAAATTTTGCACTTCAATATAATGTTATGTTAAGAAAAAGAAGAAGAGAATGGTTGAGGAAGATGGTGGTGAGTTATTATTAAAAAACTAATAGTGGTTTGTTTGTTCCTTAGCTTATGTCTAATGCTATATGGTTTTGATGGGTGGTGGTTTGTGTGTTTGTTTGCAAGTATGGTAAGGGACGTTAGTTGAGTTGAACACAACATAAGTGAAGCGACACGTTAACCGACAGACCGGTTTTTATATCTACATGTAATGCCTATATTGTCCTTGTCGGCGCAATCATTTTTCTTTAATGCCTTGCTCTCTCTTGTGAAGTTGAGATGCTAATAGTGACTTCTTTCTCATCACATTAATACCCTTATTTCTTGGTTCAATAACAACAATAAAAAATAATAAGACTATGTTCAAAGTTAAGATTAACTTTAAATTGTGAGATTTTAAGTAATCTTGACACAATTTAATATTAACGAAATTTACATAAGTTACAAAACAAGTATAATCTCAAACTAAATCTAAGAACAGTTTAATCAATTATACTGATAAACACAGTTGTGTAAGTGTTTGATAAATTGACAATCAATTAAAACTAAGTGTCATCTTATAGTAATGTGAGACAAATCAAAATTAAGTTTAAAAGTTTAAACCTAGATCACATCTCATTTCTACGCTACCAATTTAGCAAGCTTCAAATACACAATTAATCAAAATTAAAGAGGATAGAGAAGAGAGAAGACACCGAGATTTATAGTGGTTCGCTCTTTCGTCCTCGCTTCGTGCTACCTCCACTCTTCTTGATGGAAAACTTCTCCGCCAAGGACTTCCAATAGAATATTGAATGTTTGATTACAATGAGATTACAAGAATTCCTTGAAACTACCCTAGTTCTTCAATTCATATGCAATCACTCCCCCAATCTTTAAATAACCTTTGAAATTGGTGCTTCTTGATGTCTTCGAATTTTCAATCTCCCGGACAACCCTTGAAGTTCTTCACTTAAACTCTTTGATGCTCTGTCCGTCAATTAGATCCCCTTGAACACAAGAACTTTAGAAAGAACCCCCAAGACCTTTGTGTTGGAACAAAATATGTTTAACATTATCGCCTTTATGTTTTGATGATAACAAGGTATTAAAATGTCAATTGAATATGCTAATATTTGTTCAAGTGTGGAGGACCATAGACTAAAATTTTATAAGCCTTAAATTCTAATATTGGTTCTGAAAGAACAAAAGAGAGCAATGGAATTTACAAAGGAAGCTTATGTTGCAAGACAGAGTCTGAAGACTAAGAGAGTCTGAAGACCATCAGAAGCTGACTGCCAGAACCTGACGTCATCAGAGAGTCTGAAGATCATCAAAAGCTGAAGTTCATCAGAGTCTGAAGACTGGAATCAACAGTTAGTTAAAGTTTGTTATTCTGAAGACACATCATTGCAGAAGGAACATAAGCTTGGAGCAACGACTATTTCAGAGGAATTAGAAGGCATTAAATGCTTATCCACTGAAGAGCGCAGGAAAAAGGACATAGTACAATTGTACAACCACTACTCCACTCTTCATGTCTGCAATAGTACAAGATAACAGTTGTGTCTACGCTGGTTATTCTCTATTCAAGGAATGAATTTGAAACTGTCTCTTCCTAGGACAATAACCATATCAATCAACAGATCATTGATGATGATCAAGCTTCGCAACGACTCTTTTGATGTGTTGGCAATCAACAATGTCTCTTTCACACCTCTATATAAAGGAGTGAAGACTTGAAGATTGTAAGAGACTCAAGAACAACTTACAAGTGTCAAAACTCTGCTGAATTGTTTTCACATCAAGTTCACTTAGAATTTCTTAACAACTTTCATATCTTAGAAATTCTAGAGTCTTAAAGAGTCTGTATCTTATTTGTATTGTGAACACCACTGATTGTATATCAAGTGTCCAAATCTCAAACAATTTTCTGTGTAATTTTGTTTGATTAGAAGTCACTTGCTTTTGTGCTTGAGGTTAGAAAGTCTCTTGCGTGTGTGCTTAAGCATAGGAAACCTCTTGCTTTTGTGCTTGAGTAGTTTGAAGTCTCTTGTTTTTGTGCCTGAGCAATTGTAATCAGATATTGATTTTAGTGAACTCTCCTTGAAAGTACAAGGGGGACAAGACTATTTCCGAATTGTGGAAGGAACCTGTATAATTGGTTTGTCTCTCTCCTCTCTCTCTCTCTCTCTCTCTCTCTCTCTCTCTCGATTATCCGCTGCACAAGACTCTTAACTCTGTTCCAGACTCTGAACTCTATCAGACTCTGAACATTGGACTTAGTTTTAAAAAGAAGAAAAAGCTAACACAATTCAACCCTCCTTCTTGTGTTTTTCTCACCTTCACTTTGGAGGTGGAAAGAGATTATTCACTTCACTTTAGAACCTTGATTTACCCAATCAATTTCCTTGAATGAACCAACTTACATTCCTTATAGAACTCTAGCAATCTATGACTCAAAGAACAAAATGATTCTAAGAAAAAGTGTTTCATCTTGAAGAATGTATGTACAATGAGGTTTGAGAGACTCTAGAGAGAATAGAAGAACCTGATTCGATAAATGGGAGTAATGAGGAAGTGATAATATATAGAAAAGGAGAGCAAGTGAAAATTTTCGCCCAAAAACAACAAGGTGGGTCGATTCACTAAATGTATGAATCAATTCAGATAGCTAAAAGACAAATTTGAAGATAATGAAGATACTATGAAGATTGATATGTATCACACATGATTTGAATCGATTCGCAAAGCCCAAGATGAAGATTGAAATGATTCAAACTATTTTGAATCGATTCAAAGCACGTCAAAAATATTTTATGATACGATTCAAGCAAGTTTGAATCGATTTAGATGTGATACGATTCAAAATAACATGAAATGATTCATCCCAAGTTAGAGACTTTGGGTGATACGGTTCAAGAAAAAGTGACTCGATTCAAATGTACAGAAAACCAGTTTTGACAGCATAAATGAAGTTACTTGGGACGCAAGCAAAGTAGAACAAAGAGGAATCGCAAAGTATGATGAAACACAGTTTTGCTAGGTGCTTTAACAAAGTCTAAGCTAAACTATACAAAGAAAAACAACATTTAAGAATGCCTATCAACATCAAAACAAAACTTTAGCTAAGCTGACTTCATTTAAGTATTTTCGTTGATTTAATGAAGTTTTTTCGTTTGATCTTGGATTAAATCTAAAGCTAAGGGTTTCTCCTACGATTTTTATCAATGGAGTACCCAACCGTTTAGATGTTTAGGTGTTACTACTCTTGGAATTTGATTTGTCTTTTGATGGATTGGATGTGTTGTTATGTTTATAAACTTTTTTCAAGACTTTTTGTATCTTTTCAATCTTAGCTCTTCTTGTATCGTTATGACTTTTGTATCCTTTTAAAATGAAGTGATTTTCTCTTATACTTGATGTTGACAAAGTGAACCTTTAGGTCTTATTATCTCTGTTGTGAAGTGGGTTCATGATTTGTAGTCAGATCAAGTGGATTTTGAGCTCGATTATAAATGTGCACATGCCTGGTCTAAGGGTATGTTTGGTTCGAGAGTTTTGGAGGGGAGGGAATGTTTTTTAATTTTACGTGTTTGGTTCAATTTTTAGAATGGGAGGGGAGCAAGTTTTATTGCACTGCCAAAATTATCTTTAGATTAATTTAAAATCTCAGTATTCTCCTTATAACAACATTTATTATTAATATTAGGTTATATTATCCCTGAAATAACTTTTAATTATTATTAGGTTATAACCTATATTATCTTGTAACAACTTTTATTATTATTAGGTTATAACCTATATTAGCTTGTAACAACTTTTATTATTATTAGGTTGTAACCTATATTAGCTTGTAACAACTTTTATTATTATTAGGTTTTATTATCCTTATAACAACTTTTATTCCATAGACAAAAGCTTATTTCAGTTTTAAATTTTAATCAACCAGAGGTTCGTACGCTCCCCAACCCTAAAGAACCCCGCCACTTCTCTTAAATCTGAACCCATCCGCTTTACCTTCTTCCACCCCAATCCAAGCCAATCTGTCATTTTTCAAGATGTAGCTGGTCAATGTGGTGGTGCGACGAGCGACTCATGTCCTCCGCACCACCTCTTTTCGTCAGATCTGTTGGCGCCGGTGTTTAGGTTGCTGGTTTCCGATGATCTTGTGCATTTTGCTGGTGGTTTTTCTTGTCTTCGCAACGGCGACGGCGACGGCGTTTTCATCTTCAACCGTTGTGTTTTTTTGTTCGTTTTTAGTTCTTGTTTTTTTTGTTGTTTCATTTTGGGTTTTTCTGTGGACCTACTCAATTCGGATTTGGTAGTTTCATGTTGGTGTGTTGTGGTAGTGTAGATCACGATTTTGGCGGTGAAAGGAGGTGGATGTGGTGATGTTGTGGTGGTTTGCTTTGGTGGTGGAGATGTTGTTCACGAATTTGGTGGTGATGTGGTGGTGGTTTGGGTGGAGGTCTTTGTGTGGTGGTGGTGATGCAGTAGTGGTTTGCAGGTGATGATAGAGTGTCGTCGGCGGTGACAACGGTAATGGTGGTGCACAGGGTTGTTGGTGCGGTGATTTGTTGCTGATTGGTGGTGAAAGGTGGTTGTTGGAGGTTTGCCGTTTTCTCCGTCTGTTTTCGTGGTTGTCACATTAGCTTTTTGTGGTGGTTGTGTGGTGGCTAGGTGGACATGATTACGACTCACACGATGGTCGCAGATAGTGTTTGTTGTACTTGTTTGTTGTTGTGGTGGTGGTAGCTGTGATGCGAGAAGGTTGGTGGAGGTAGTGGAGGTGTAAGTTAGTGTGGTGGTTGGTGGTGGTTATAGTTGTGTCGTTTAGGATGGGGTGGTCGTGGATATTGGTGGTGATGCCCGTGGTGATTTTGCATGTGCTTAGTTTCGCCAATTGCAGAAGAGAAGCAAGGCGCGGTTGCACGGATTTTTGGTAGGTTTAATGGTTCTTTTGGAGGGCGTTTAGACTTTGGTTTTAGGAGATGACTTTGTGGTTTTGGTGTTTAGTTTTTATTGGTTTCGGGGACCCTTAGTGGAGGGTATTTTTGGTTTGTTTGTAGACGTTTGTATTTGATGTATGGGTGTTTGTTTGAGTGTTCCGCATAGGACTATGTTGCTATTTAAGTCTCCTAGCTTAGCATTTCTTGTGCTAGCTAAGATTCTTTGTGTTTTGAATAAATTTCATTTTAACTTCTTCAAAATAAAAAAACTTTTATTCCATATTATTAACAAATTTTCCTTGTAACAACTTTTATTACTACTTGTAACAACCCTATTACTAATCCATTTTTCCATCGTTTACATCGTGTAGTTATCAATTGCATAGTTATTGTTTCGTTATGTTATTATCTTTGTTTAATTAAGTTTAAGGGTAAAACAATAAAATAATTTTAAAATTCCTCTCCCTCCCCTTGCGAACCAAATACATTTTTAATTAAAATATCTCCCCTCTCCTCTGTTAAAATCCCTCCACATCCCTCTCATCCCCTCCTAATTCTCGAACCAAACGGACCCGAAGGGGGTTGCCACTAAAGCAAGGGCTTTAGGCCCCCAATTTTTTGGGCATCATATTAGTCCCTAAAATATTTTTCACTTTAAATATATTTTCAGTAGTCAAATTCTTTAAACATTTTTGTGCTTAACTCAATTGGTAGTTAAATAGAGAGTTGTGTAGTTGTAGTTTATGTTGCAAATTTGACCTCAAAGGTAGATATTTTATTAGTTATATGTATCTTAAATTCTTTTTTTTATTTTATTTCAAATTCTATTTATATGTTGTTAGTTGTTGGAAATATATTAATACAGGTTGTATGAAACCAAAATATGCTAAAGTAAAAATATAATTTATATTTGTGTTAGAATTCAATTTTATTTTTTCTATTTGAAGGTTTAACAATTGATAAATAATGTACTATGTATATATTAAATATTATTTTCAACATATATTATTAATTAAACGAAAATTTTGTTTAAAAAAGTTCTTGCACTAATGAGGTTGAATCTAACGGACGAAGTTAGATTCTTAAAACATACTTAGTTTCCAATGGACCTCAAATCACTGTTCGACGTGCCTCAAATAAAATCACACACTTTATCAATGTTAGAAATATGATTGGGAGCAATACTTGTATTTAGTGTCCGACTTATCTGTAAAAGGATGAGTGAGAAACTAGAGAGAGGCTCTTGCGGGGAAGGACCCACAGGGACAAATGAGAGAGAGTGTAACAAACAAGGTGGTCCGACGGTGGCCAAAGGGAAGAAAGTGATTTTCCAACACTTAGATAACACAACAACCCCATTTTTCTTCACCGGGTTCCCGGAGCATGCAAAAAACACGGATCTATGGAGGCTGTTCGCCAGGTTTGGTCAAGTGGAGGAAGTCTTTGTGCCAAAAGAATGGGACAAATGGGGGAGGAAGTTTGGGTTTGTCAAATACAAGGAGGTTGAGGATGAAGTGAAGCTCGGGTTGAAGTTGGAGGAACTGTGGCTATGGAAATCAAAACTAAAGGTTAATAGAGCCAGGTTTGGGAGGGAGAAGTAACAAGCTTTGGAGGTGAAAGGGAGGTGTTCGGAGGTGGTCAAGGGAGGCGATCTAGAGGTAGTTCCGGATAATACTTTTCTAAATGTGTTAGCTGGGACAAAGGCGGTTCCGAGGAAGGAGGGGATGAGCTTGGAGGTCCAACCTTTAGAAGAGATGCTGAGTTTTTCGGAAGGGGCCTATGTGGGAGAGATGCACCAGGATTTAGAAGCAAGGGAGGTACAACAGAGGTTCTTCATGGAAGGCTTGAACATGTTCAAAGTCACAACATTAGGGGTGACGAGGGTGCTGCTGAAGATTGCTGAAAACATGGATTTGGATTTAGTGAAGAGGAAACATGAAGATTGGTGGGAAGCAATGTTTACCAAAGTTACCTTATGGGTTCCTCAAAAATTTCCTTTTAGGAGGCATGTTTGGGTAAAAGTGTGGGGTATTCCTATTCATGTATGGGATGAACATCTTTTCAAAAAGATTGGCAATTTGTTTGGAGATTTTGTGGACTTTGATGAGGAAACTATTGCAAGAAAAAGGTTGGATTTTTCAAGAATTAAGGTCTCAACAGAGAAGATGGTTTTGATTAATGATGTGGTGGAGTTGGTGGTTGTGGGGCGTGTTTCAGCCTATGGGTGGTGGAGGAGGGAGGTGTTCATCGGAGGAGAGGGGTAAGGAGTTGGATGATGTCATCTCACAGGCTTCTATAGATGGTGACGTGGCAGCTGATGAGGGGAGGCTTTTTTCTGATGGGGAAGGGTGCAATCCTAGGTTAGACTACTCTATCCATTAAGATTTTTTGAATGAACCAATAATTGGTGGACAAGTGGCTATAATGGGTGAGGCTAGTGTGGAGAGAGAGGATGAGGTTGACCTTTGTTGCAGGCTTGGAGGGGACATAGAGGAGCCTTGTTTGGAGGCGCAGGAGCTATCTTGGGGTGAAGCTCACACGCGCCAAGAGGGAGTGGGGTTGGAGGATGGTGGGGACCAGGAGGAGAGAGAGAAGGACGCAGGTGGGGGCCAGGCGGAGAGAGAAAAAGGGTGGAGTGATGCTGATGGGCTCATTTCTTTAGAGGCCCAGTCTGGGAATGGTGAAGGTCCACACAAGCTGAAG
>Ga0315914_1001052_pt1 | contig 39589 bp, 24 predicted proteins | sample MpolenodulesMG_FD_203920 | JGI IMG/M metagenome (GOLD analysis project Ga0315914, IMG submission 203920) | Medicago polymorpha root nodule microbial communities from Los Angeles, California, United States - elongated nodules | ecosystem: Host-associated > Plants > Roots > Nodule | place: USA...
TTAAAATATAATTTATATTAAACATAAAAATCAAGAAAAAAACACAAATAATAGACTTTTTAAATAGGCTTTGAGGCCTTATAGTGAAATAGGCTTTTAAAGCCTTATAGCAATAGACAAGCCTTACGGTGAAATAGGCTTTGAGGCCAGTTTAGCCTATTTAGAAGTAGAGAAAATTGAATATTTTATGACTTTAATGTGAAGTAGGCTTGTATATAGGCTTCTAGGCCAGGCCAGGCTTTTAAATAGGCCAGGCCAGGCCAAAAAAATAGGCCTATGAAAGGCCATAGGCCAGGCTTAGGCTTGCTAAAAATTTCGTAGGCCAGGCTCAGGCCTATCAAAGCCTGGCCTGGCCTGGCCTATTCCCATCCATAATTGTGAGTCATTGGCCGACATATCAGATATTAAATTGATAAGAACAAATATTATACTTGATCTTAGCCCAAAGACCGAGAAAGATATGAGTTGAATTACATGATCGATGCACATACAAGGGGTCACATAATAGATTGACATAACTTGAACACGTCTCTATTTTGTAAAACTTAAACACATCTTGAACATAAAATGATCATAACTTTGACATCAACATAAACTAATAAACTGACCATTAAAGAGTAGTGCGGAATAAAACATTCTATGTTTATTCTTAGTGCTTAGGAGTTTTACAAATATCTGATATTTCTTGTGTATTCATAAGAGTTCAACAGTGCAATGTCCCAAGTGTTATGTTTCTAGTAGAAAAGTCGAGAGATCGTCAAATGGAAGAAATGATGCAGGGTGGTGTTGTAGGCTTCATATTTTGGCGAGTTCTAATCCACGGATCATATCATACATAAATATTACTTCCATCTCCAATTCTCCAATGGAATGGTGCTCCGTATACTCCTCCATTTTATTTTTTAAAGCCTAAAATTAAAATTCAATCTATTGTTTAGGACAAAAAAACTTATTTTGAGCAATAATCTATTTTAAATACAGATTATTAAGGGTCCCTTTATAATTTTTTGAGAGCATCAGTTAAGAAGCAAATATAGTAGTATGTACCGTTGAAAATTGTGTCGTCAATCCCTTTAAAGTCAACAAAATGTGTTTTTTAGTTTAAAACTTTCTTTTTTTAGTTTCTTTAACTAGTGATCCGGAGGCACCGGTTAACATGACCTTAATTTTTCATTTGAATACTTATTTTAAAATGATTCTAAATATTTCTTCATTTTGATTTTTTTTTATAAGGTTAAAAAAGGAAATAATTATTAATTTTAAGTACAAAAAGTTGTTTTTTAATCTTTCAAAAAGTTAAATATAAGATTTTCAAGATTCTTTCAAAAAGTTGAATATCATTTCCTTTTAAATTAAGGTTTAAATAGGTTTTTCGTCCCTGCAAATATAAGTCATTTGAATTTTCATCCCTGAAGTTACCATTTTGCCATTGCAAATATTAATCATTTGAAAAGTGGTACTAATTACATTAGTAACTTCATGGACGAAAATTCAAATGGTCTATATGGGCACCATGTCACTAATGACAACCCACCTCAGCAAAAAAAACTAATTATGACCAAAACTCAAATGAGTGACAGATTGGAAGGATTAGTAACTTCATGAATGAAAATCATGAAAATTTAAATGGCTTATATTTGCAAGGGACGAAAGACCTATTTAAGCCTTAAATTAATGAATGCCAAAATCTATTTTTAAAATAACTTCAATTATTTTTATAAACCTACAACAAGCAGCCCTCAAATCTGTGCAAAAATAATATTTAACTGCTCTAATCACTAGCACAATTGATCTTAAGCTTGAGCCAAGAAAAGACGTGTGTAGGCACTCATATGAGCAGCCAGATAAGTTTCTTGTCTTAAAACCCAAGAGCAATTGAGCTAACAAAAATTCTATTTTTACAACAAAATGTTGTTAATGATTATACATACATAATACTAAAATAACTAGCATCTCATATTATATACGCTGTGTGTTATGTTGCTTTGTTGAATATTCGATGTGGCACTCCTATCACGTTTCCACTCATAGCTTATCTCTATACTTCTTCCATTGTACACTTTCCCTCTTCAACCACCACCTCCATTGTTACTTCATCAATTTGAGCAGATATTTTTCTTTAATATCATCTTTCATTTCCTTCCTACTGGTTCTACTAATTTCCACTTTCTATATTTTCTTTTAATGGAAATTCGGAACTTTGCAGGCTAGAGATTAATAACATCGTATAAATGGTCATGTGCCCGTTATTATGTGTATGTGTGAAAACTGAATCACAAAATATTATTTATGACACAAGGAAAACTTAAACATTCTTGTAATCATTTATGTGATAGCCTTTTTCTGTACCACATTTGATTCTCCATCATAATCTAATTAATCTAAGCAGATCTGTAAAAAGTTAGAAAGAATTGGTAACTTCCCAAGAAAGTTTACATACTAATGAGTTATAAAAATGATTTTATATCACAAATGTGAAAAATATTCATCATCAATATGTTCATTGAAAAGAAAATAGTGAAAAAATACCACATTTGTTAAAGAAATTAAATCCATTCAGTCATACTCTTCCCAAGTTCCTTCAAAATCAACCTAACACGCTTACTCTGATGCCTAGGTGTTTGCTAACTGTTTCATTCTCCTCCAAAGAAAACGGTACTTCGAGCCTTTGTCATATGATCCTTAATCCAATTTATCTTCACAACTTCCCCCTAAAGTCAGTTTGGCAAAAACAAAAAGGTCTGCAATAATAGGCGAAATTTATTTTGAACAAAGATCAGGCCAAAAATGGTGCAACTTTAAGTGCAAACGAACGATTTCCTGCGCATATAGTTATACCAATGTGGCCAGAAAGAGTTCCTACTAGTATACACATTGTCTGTCATGTGTATAATGTAAAAGATTGTTGCAGATGCACCTGCAAAAGCAAGTCTCTCTGTTATCATCCACATAATTATCTCAATTTTTACTGCCTTAGAAAGAGTGAACCTCAATCGCACGAAAATTCTCAATACTAAATCAATCATCTGAAAACCGTGCCTTGATACGCTAACCTACCCTTCTGTTTTCGAATTTGGTTTCTCTGTAGTTAGGGGATCCCGCATTCACACACTCAAGACATTTGTGGCCATTTGATCAAGATCGATGAAGAATCAAGCTCGATATTTTGAATTATATAATAACCAGTTGATTCTTGTTAGAGTTAATATATTTTATGCTGTATAATGATAACGAAAGCAATACAAAGCTATGATATAAATCATTTCTCCATTATTCACAATTATAAGCAAAAAGATAATCATGTTTAGCCGGTTTCCTGAGTAGTTGGTTGGTTCGTAGCATGACTCATGTAACCGTACCACTTCCATTAACTTGGTTTGAAACTTGCATCTATTGGTGAAATTTTCATAAAGAAAATCATGTTTAATGTTCTAAGATAAAGATTTTTAGAAATTTCTCCGCAGTTAAACCAATGGTATTAGTATTCCCATAATAATAAAATATTCTTAAAAATTTAAACTAATATTCTCTGAAACAAATTCATATATAATATATATATTTTTTAAACAGCAAATTCATATAGAAAATTAAGTAAAGAGAAAGATAATTTTGAAAATTGTCATATTCTTATTATTACTAAAAATTGCAAATGTTTAATTTTAACAATTTTAGAGTTTCATATTAAACACACTTTTTTGTTTATATTTGATGCAAAAATATTTGTCTTATTTTCCAATTGTGTTTGATATGATTGTCGTGTGAATGGTATTAAGATCAATTGTGTTTAACTCAAATAAAAAAACAATTGTCTTATTTTTGGTACTCTAATTTTATTCATATCAATTAGTTACAATAATATATTGATTATGTTGAGGAAAAAAAACTAATACATTTTACATATAATTCACCCGTGCCTCGCACGGGTGTATGATCTAGTTAGGTTAGCAATGTACTTTAGGATTAGATATACAGATAAATCAATTGTTTATTGAAAGTTGAAAACAACACTCATTTTATTTTTTGCTAATTTTTGGCAGAGATAAATATATTATTATTAACTAATTTATTTACCCTTGTAAAAAACTTGCCTGTTTTAATCATCGGCTCAATCGCATAAGACATTACAGGAGGAGAAAAAAAAACATATGCGGATGACACATTTAAGATTTTTGCTCTTCCCCCAACAAGTTTCGCTCGCGCCCAACTGAAATACTCAAACTACCCTTGCGTTAGTTAACTAACACATGAGTAAAAATGTGCGCAAGTTAAGTTAAGCAGTGTGAGTTAAGTCACTCTATTCATATTATTTTATTTACTTTATTCTAATTTATTTTATTTACTTTATTCTAATTTATTTTTTCACTTTGTTCTAATTTATTTATTTTATTAAAATTTATTTATTTATGTATTTACTTTATTCTAATTTATTTATGAACTTAAAATAAATATTGATTCGAATTTATTCATTAAAAAAATACAAATATAAATAAAAGGAAATGAACTAAATTAATATTTGTTCATTAAATACAAAATTAGAAAATAAAAGCAAATATAAATAAAAAGGAATGAACAAAATTGAGGCATATAACAACATCTCATTTTATTAATATAATTCATACAATAATTGATACAATAATTTATTCAAATTCACTAAATCTACTTATTTTCTTTTTACCCTCTTGGGGTAAAAAGTGACCAGCCTTTTTAGGGTAAAATAGTGAGCAGCCTTCTTGAGGAAAATACATCACCAACCCTTGGGCTAAATTTAAATCTGGTTTTTTTTATACCCCAAGAAGATTCTTTTTACCCACAGTAAAAAGTTTTTGGGGTAAAAAATGCAAATTTAAACTTATCTCAAGGGTTGATCACTTCCCCAAGTCGGCTACTCACTATTTTACCCCGAAGAAGTCTGGTCACTTTTGCCCCCAAAGAGACTATTGAAAAAAGAAAGAAAGAAGAGAAATAGAGGGAGAGAGTGAGGAGGGAGGGAAAGTGATATGGTGTGAGGAAATAGGGAAGTATGGAGGGGTATTTATAGGTGGAAATGGTAGTATAGGTTATAAATACCATTAATGTGGTAAAAAAAACGTGTAAATTTGGTAAAAAAAAACGTGTAGATTGAATGTCGAAAAACTGACCAAAGACCAAAAAATGTTTGTTCTTCAGCTCTGACCACTGGCCAACGTGCGTGAGTTAACTCGCGCACATGCCAGTGGTGCGTGACTTAAGTCACGCAGAGCTTATAAGGTGCGTGAGTTAAGTCACGCAGTGGACTTAACTCACACAGGGGCATAATTGTCTTTTCAGGTGGGTGTGAGCGAAAAATGCAGGGGGAAGAGCAGAAATCCCCATTTAAGCACACCCAACAAGCTTTCTTATCACCGTCCTGTTGGGCCTTATACAAATGAGCCAACAAAATTTTTTTATTTTATCATATAAAAAATGTGGAATGATGGCGCAAATTGTTAATCTTTCTCACGTCTCAATTTTTTTATTTATTTTTTGGTCAAGTAGCTTAGTAGTTAGAGAAATTCACCTTAAAGATGAATAAGTGGGGTGTCCGGGGTTCGAACCCCGGCCCCTGCACATATTGTGCATTATCTCTTATCAAATGAGCTAAGTTCATGGGGACCTCACGTCTCAATTTATATACGTCATATGTTATGTTGCTTCCTTTCCTCCCGATGTGGGATGGATTCCTATTCCTATCAAATAAATTGTTTGGATTCTCAACGTACTTTTCCACTCATCAGTGATATGATTCTTGTTGTGTATGATCTATATTTAGTCCTACGGGTTAAATAAAACCAAAGATATATAAAAAGGTGAGCGAAGCATCATTAACAACGACGAGTGCTTCGACAACGGCAGTAGTCCGACATCATCGTCAGTTCAGAAACAACGATATCATAAACAAAATCGAAAAAGCTTCATCATTGTTTCAGATATCCAACAATAGAAAAGTGGCGCAATGCCATCACCAACATCGTTGACACCCTCGCTGGTTCAGGTTATGTGAAGTTAAGTTAGTTTTGCAAACTATCTAATTAGCACATACTTAATATCATTTGAAAATCATTACACAACAAAATTACTTCACTTACTCTTGTACGTACTACACTAAATGACAACATTCTCTCTTAGTACACATGACTAAAAATCATACTACTTGAGAGAATCATCATCGTCACTTGCCGTACTTGGGTTTTTAATTATACAATTGATTTATGTTAACTCGACCCTTAACTTCTGAACCTGCATAAAATATGTAGTTCCTCAATTTATGGACAATCCTCATGATTCATGAACCACTTTTTTCTATAAGCTAGTGTTTGAAATGCTATCTTGCTGAGACAATTAGAAGGCAGGAAATACAAAGGATGATACATCCGGGTTTGTCACCAAGACAAATCAATTCGACACAGCAATTGGAGGTAATGTGCTTCAAATAATTGTGTTCGGTCAATATTCTAATTTAAAAATACTCTTTTGTCCATTACTTTAATGAATGTCGTCACTGTGTTTGACAATTTCTGAATAAAAACTATTTTTTTTAAGGAGTAGTACTTCACTAATTTAATAAAATGTCATGTGCGATAAATTACTTCTCTGTTGTGCTTTTAATCTTTTTTGCCTGGTATTTGATAACATTGATAATTTGAATAAAAAGGAAAACGATAATGGTATTTAGTGTATATTGCCACCATTTGTTTAGCGCATTTGGATTTAGATGAAGTGTAAAACCATACAAGGTCATGTAATGACCTAATCGATTTGGTATGATAGTGAGCAGCCTTTTGAACCATTTTTCTGTCGTGTATTGTTAATATGAGAAATAATGTTCTTGGCTTTAATTTATACCGGCGTCGGTTAATGATCTATTTAAATTTGTAATATTATCTATCTTATTATTTATTATACTAATTATCGAATTTTTAATCAAATTAGTAAATTTCAAATTTTAAAGTTATGATTTCCAAATAAATTTAATTAAGTCCCTTAAAAAAATTAATTAAGTATTATAGTGAAGGAAATTTTGTTTTAAATTCACGTGTATGAATCATCATCCTTCAAAAAAAAAATCATGTGTATGTTGAATTGTTAAATATTGACCACCGAACCGAGGTCGATACCAAAAAAAATATAGTCTTGCCTAGATTCTTTTTTTTTAAGAAGTCTTGCCTAGATTCATAGATACCATTTTATAGTGAAAAAGAACAAGAAAATTAAAACCATTTTATCTCAAAAAACAATTTATTATAACTAATTTATTTATATTTATTAATCCAAGTAAAACATTTGACTGTTTTAGTCATCAGCACAATCATATCAACCATCCCAAAGAACAAATCAGGGGCGGATGCATGTTCATCACCGCACACATTTCTTGCTCTTGGGAGATGGCTAATAAAATTGACCCAATGACAAATTTTATCATACATTACTTACTTTGTTCATACATTATTTTGGCGTATCTTTTTATATACGTCATATGTTATGCTGCTTCCTTTACTCTCCGATGTGGGATTCCTATTCCTGTGAGTTTGGACTCTTCTAGTGTTCATGTATCTCAACTCACTTTTCCACTCATATACATTCATTTTCTGCTCAAGTATAGAACGGTACATTTTTCAGAATCTTTTAACTTCTCGTGTTATTAATATCAACTTTCTGCTGAATCTTTTATGTGAAAAATACTTAGAAGCTGACCAAAGCATCCGTAGGATCCGCTCAGCCTCAGCCCTACATTTATATTGACAAAATGACAATTTCTAGGCTCATCCTATATAAAGTTTTAACAATTTACAATGTAAATACATAATTAAAATATTTACAGCATGTTTCATGTACTTTTGATAGAACCTTATGGCGTCGTTTGATTCATGTAGCTAACTATATTTTGTAGACACCCAATAACTTACACTACAAGTTAAGTGTGTATATAATAGAATTACCCAACTTGAGTTATTTACTATTTATTAAAGGGTTATTATTAATGCAATTCTTGTTGTGTCTGATCTAAATAAACCAAAGATAAAAAGGTGAGTGAAGCATTGTTAACAAAGCCCTTGCTAATTAGAGGACAAGTCTTCCGCTGCAAAGGAGAGAACACTTTGAAGAGTGCCTCATCCCTTCAAACATGACTCTGGCTTGTCTGGTTCTCCATCAACACTCTGCGTGAACCGCGTGTGTTCTGTCTTAGAGTCTACTCTTACACAGTTATTCATAGCTTTTCAGTTTTGAGTAAAACCAATTCTCCCATGTCTTGATATGTGTCGGCCCATTTACCGTTTTTCCCTTGATTTTTATTATAATTGCATTAATAACTCATTCTAATCTCTTCCATTTTTGAAATGTCTACCTGAGAACATCACTAGCTACTGCATTAATAACTCTTCCCAAGAATGTTTTTGACAATCATTTAATCATACTCTTCCTAACTAAGTTCCTTCATAATAAACCTAGCAACACTAACTTTGATAGCAGTTTCATTCTCCACCTAAGTAAATGGTAGTTTGAGCCTTTCTCATACGATCCTTAATCCCATTTATCTTCAAGCTTTCCCCCTCGACACCTCATACGTAAAAATAAACCGGCTCTCTATCTCTGCAATATTATGTGTAGGGTTGTTCAAGAATATTGTTAATTGATAATATTAATGAACTAAACCGCACTAAAAAAACCTATAGCCAATTAAATTGTTCATGAATTGAAGCAAATATATAAATAGATCAACTAACTAAACTTAATCAAAATAAAAATAACTTGTTTAAACTATATTGAACCTTCTTTAATAAACATGCTCTACTTCTGTTAATCTATCTTAAGTTTTTCACATTTTCCTTCAAAAGAATGAAAACTAAAAAGACAAGCAATTTGGCAGAGAACCAAAAAATTTGACATCATCCTACAAAAGAGTTCCAATTTTTTACATGATAAACTAGTAACATAAATTGAAGAATCTTCCCTATGATAAAATTTGGTGGGGTGTGCCAAGCAATTGTAGTAGTGCAATGCAAAAGCGACACCTGAAAAAACACCACCTAATCATCGGCACAACCACATGCTTATGCTGAAGAGGTCAGAATACATGTGTTGACACTTGTCCAAACACACCCACTGGTTATCTGATCTCCACCCAAAAAGCATGAAATTGAACTAATAACACATTTTATTTTATCGTAAAAACTGTGGTCAAAAGATGATAGATGGTTCACTTCAGCAAGCTCGCGTCTCTTTTTATATATGCCATGTGTTACGGTTCTTCCTTGAAGCTTCGATGTGGGACACCGATGAAATATCCCAAATTTGTTCATTTTCCCGTTTTCTACTATCAGAATTTCGTTTTTGGCTTAAACCATGTTACATTATTTATTAAACGTAATAGTATTTGAAATTTACTATTTCATATTAATGTTGCATGTTATAGGTCAACCAAAATTTCCATATTTTGACAACTATGAAACACTGCCTTGCAAATTATTAGGCTCTATCTGTGAATTTTGTTATACCAGTGTGGCCAGAAGGAACTTCCAACTAGTGTTGCTGTTCAAGAAATCTTGTTCTGGCAAGGACAGACAATGTCTATGATGTACAAGATTGTTGCAGATGCTCTTGCAAAAGCAGGTCTCTCTGAATGTTATCATCCACAAGATTATCTCAATTTTTACTACAATGGAAATAGAGAATCTCGTTCGTGCGAAAGTCCATCAACACTAAATCAATCATCCAAAAATCGTGCATTGGTACGTTAACCTACCCTCTGTTTTCGAACTTGGATTCCCAACTCAGGGGATCCTGTGTTTGTGCATTTGAAACATCAGTGGTCGTTCGATCAAGATCGGACAGTACACATTCAAGATCGATATTTTGAATTATAAAATAAACAGTTCATTTTTGTCTGAGTTTAATTCCATTTGAAAAAAAATTATGTCAGAAGGCTGGGAAAAGGCAGGATTTATAAAATAAGCGGTTCATACTTATTTATTTGATATTATTGTAACTATCATGGAACTTGCTCTTAGTATGCGAGTAGCAAAGGAATTAGTATTTGTCACATGGTATTCATAAATAATGTAGGAATTATAAATGTCAGGCATGGTTGCTGGTAGACGATTGAAGGTTGGGGGGCTAAATTTGTTGTACTGTCATATATGAATATGATGGCATGGTGATTTTGTGGCAGCACTAGTTCCGATAAAAGAAGAGATAGAGTGGCACTTATATTAAAAAAATATTGAAAAATAGGGTTAGATGATTTAAACATACTGTATCTAAACTTAGGAGTAATATATGTTAACTTTATTTGAGTGTGGTATACCTCAGACAAAATTATAATCAAATACATAAAATAAACATAAGATTAAATGTTTCCCTAAAAAAAACATACGATTAAATGTAGGGGTGGGTAAAAATATCCAAAAACTGAACCAAACCAAACTAAAATTAACTGAACCATTGCATTGGTTATTGAACCGAACCGTTGTTTTAAAAACAGTTCATTAACTGAACCGAACGGTAAACAAACCGAACCAAACTAATTACCTGAACCGAACCATTACATCTCCAGACTTCATGTTTAACCTATGAACCGTTATTTTTTAAATTTCACAGATCGTGCTATTTGGGATTGGCGCCTGAAATTGGAAATGGTTAAAAGGTTTGCACTCAAGAGTCCTCTTACGATGACTTAATGATAAATGAACTACATGGGAATATCTAACTGATTTATTCATGAAATAGTTATGGAGCATTCTGATTTGCAAGAGATACCATGTTGCATTGCTTAGAGGGATTCAAGTCTTTACTCGCTTCTGTATTGCGTTGTTGTGACATTGATATAAATAACCAGTCAAGAGGCCTTGAAGATCCTGAACTTCTTGCAAGGGAGATAGTGTGTACGTCGTTAATGCTACTTTATTCTATTGATTCATTACTTGATACTATTTGCAAAACTAGATTACCAAAGGATTTTAATATGCCAACATCTGTGAAGTGTCTGATGATTGAGATTTGAGAATACTTGCTTCTGAAATACTGTATCATGCAATATTCCGTTGAATTTTAAGGTAAAGTAATTAATGTTGATGAACTAGAACAAAAAAGAAACGGCATAGAACATGTGATTATCTCTCTTTTTTTTTGGAGGAAGTGTGATTATCTCTTTGTATTGCTGATTCTATCATCTTTCACACTATTGTTTTGGAAATGAATATGTAATATTTGTACTAAAGATGACTATTTATTTTGAATATGTATGCAGTCAGTGTCAGTGAAATAGATGCACTGTATGAGCTCTTAAAAAATATCAGCAGTGCTGTAATTGATGATGGGTTGATTAACAAGGTTTGTCTTCTTTTGTCATTGAATTACTTTTGTTTGGGTTGACATATTATGTTGAAGTTGTATGCATTGTCTTGAGATCATTCCTATCTTATAGTTATGTACACTACATTCATATACATATATCAGGAGTTACATAGCAAAAGGATAAAAAAAATACCCAGCAATTAAATTTAAAAAGGACTAAAAAAACACAATTGAATTCGCAAAAGGATAAAAAAAAATACATTTTTGGTTCAAAATTTTGGTTTTGGTTCAGTTCGGTTCGGTTAATAGCCAAGCAAACGATTAACCGAACCATAACTTTGGTTCAGTTCAGTTAATTCCAAATCTTAAACGGTTCGGTTTAATTATTTTGAACTATTTCAACACTTCAGTTCGATTCAGTTCGGTTAATATGGTTAACCGAACCATGCCCACCCCTAATTGAACACGTTAGTGCACATGTTTTTTTTTCTTTTTTTGAGAAAATGTTAGTGAACATTTTAACGCTAGTATGTAACTATATGTACCAATATATAAAATTGATACATTATTTTAGGTTAAACTTTTCCTTTATCATTTTATTTAAAGAGTAATATTAACGAGTATCCCTATTGACATTAATCACGGAATTAAAAATTATTTTTTCACCCTTTGATCCATTTTTAACTTGGACCTTTTTTTATTATATATGTTGACTCGTACTTTTTTACTATGTTGACTCATACTTTTCTACTAAAACTACACTCCCTCCGTTTCTAAATATAAGCAAAATTCACTTTTTAGGTTCATTCATTTAATGATGTATGTAGTGCATATTAGGGATCACATACATCATTAAATAAATGAACTTAAAAAGTGAATTTCGCTTATATTTAGAAACGGAGGGAGTACTATTCTTGATTTTGGACCTTTTTTTATTGTATTTGTTGATCTGGACTCTTTAACTAAAACTGTATTATTTCGAGACTTGGATCTTATTTTTATTAGATATGTTTAACTAAAACTATACTATTTTGATATTTATTATAAAATAAAGTTTATTTTTTTAAGTTCATTCAATAGATAATATATCTAATTCTAATATATATCAAGTATTTTTTTTTGTCGTCATAAACTCATACACAAAGTGGAAGTATCGGTTCGAACCCCAATCATAACGTTCGACCTAACAATTTCGACATATTAGGGCTTATGAACTTTTTTTTTCTTACTAAAAACGGATGGAATAACTCTATAACAACATTCGTACAAAAAAAAACCTGTGTCGGTTCCTGACAACTGAGTTATGCTCACGCAACTTAACTTCCTTTATTTAATTAGTAAAAACAACACAAACCTTGTTTTCAAAAACTATATAAATAAATTAGTATTTAAAATTGATTGATTATGCGTGGTATAATTAAAACTTAAAAGTGAAATCTTAAATTCTTAATAAGCTAAGATATTCGGGTGTCGTCTTCACTCCTCTCTCTCTCTCCCTCTTTCTCAAAGAAAATCATCGAAGAGAGAGTGTTGGAGTCAGTCGTTTGTTTTATGGAAGAAGAAGAAGATCGAAACAGCGACGAAGAATCAGAACACCAATTACTCTTTCGTTCGCTTTTCATATTCATAATTAATTTCTGAATGACACCATGGGTGGTAAAAAGACCAGCAAGACCAAGAACCTTCTCTCCTTTCGCCGTCGCTCCAACAAACTTCCCTCACCGCCTCCCCGCTCTCCTCCTCCGACGCTCGAAATCACCGGTTCACCGTCTGAGAATCGCCTAGTCCCTAAACCGAAGAAAAAAACCGGTGGTGCTAGATTATGGATGCGGTTCGACCGTTTCGGTAAGTCTGAACTCGTTGAGTGGGAGAAAAACACCATCATCCGCCATGCCGCTATTCCTGCCAGAGACCTCAGAATTCTCGGCCCTGTTTTCTCTCATTCCTCCAATATCCTCGGTAATTCAATTTTAGGGTTTACAATTTCAATCTAGTTTATGAATTAGGGTTTCATGTTTCTTAATTATTTATTTATTGTGTTTATAGCCAGAGAGAAAGCTATGGTTGTGAATTTGGAGTTTATAAAAGCAATTGTTACAGCTGAAGAGATTTTATTGCTTGATCCTTTGCGTCAAGAGGTTCTACCGTTTGTTGAACAATTGAGGCAACAGCTTCCACACAAGACTCAACCTAAGCTTCTTGTAGGTGTTGGTGGTGGTGATGAGTCCGTGCCTGATGGTGCTGAAGAGCTTCCGCTTCCGTTTGAATTTCAGGTGTTGGAGATTGCTTTGGAAGTTGTGTGTACTTATCTCGATAAAAATGTTGCTGAACTTGAGAAAGGTGCTTATCCTGTGTTGGATGCTTTGGCTAAGAACGTTAGTACTAAGAATCTTGAACATGTGAGAAGCTTGAAGAGTAATCTTACTCGTTTGCTTGCACGTGTGCAGAAGGTGCGTACTGCTTGTCTTTTGTTTTGTTATAAGTTATGATTATAATATCTAACCCCTTTCTGTTTGTTTGTGTTTTTCAACTGTTAAATTAAATCTTTGTATTTTCTGAGTTTGCTTGTTAAGTTACTGAAAATAATTTGTTTGCTGGCTATAGATGGTTTTGGAAGTTTGGTATTCGATGACTGAATAATTGATTAAGTGTAGACAAAAATGTTTTTGTACCTATTATTCAACGACGCGGATGACTTTTTAGGAAGAAGTTACATGTAAATTTTAACTTTTGCGAGTTTTGGACATCTATAGTATACACCCTCCGGTCACAATTATAAGCAAAAATCCATTTTTTAGGTTCATTTAATAAATAATGTATGTAGTCTATAATATAGACCACATACATCATTTATTGAATGAATCTAAAAAGTGAATTTTTGCTTATAATAGTGACCGGAGTGTGTACATCCAATTATGCAATCCTGGAAAAAGGCAAAACTATTTTCCTCCTTTTTGATTGATTAAATTTTTGTTACATTGTTCAATAGTTGTATTATGCTCTCAAGTAGGAAACTATAGTAAAAGCTTATGCTCACGGTTGTTATAGATAGATGTTTGCCTTGTATTAGTTTATGTGTTCTGTTTTTTTTAAGATATCATACTTTGGAAATTAATGGTCCACTTGTACAGGTGCGAGATGAGATTGAACATCTGTTAGATGACAATGAAGACATGGCTCAACTCTATTTGACAAGGAAGTGGTTGCAGAATCAGCAACTTGACGCTCATTTGGGAGCCACTGCCTCGAACAACCTTTTAAATACTTCACATTCTGTTCGACGCATCAATTCAACCAGAAGTGGAAGTATTGTGACTAGCAGCGATGATAATGATGTGGAGGACTTGGAGATGATGCTTGAAGCATATTTTATGCAATTGGATGGGACTCGTAACAAGATATTGTCTGTAAGTGTTCACATGACCAGATCTTTGTTAATTCACGTTCATGTCAATCTTTGAAGATTAGAACTGCTATTTTCTCTTTCAGCTCTAGAATAGCATCTAATTTATATTATTACACTCATATTTTGTTTGTATACATGACACTGTCCACACAAACTTAGTCACGACTCCTGTTTTTTAGCATACAAACAATACTGTATCCTTTTAGTTTTCTCTTGTTTTGAGGATGGACCAAGGGAGGGAAACTTGGTTGTTTGTTGCTAGTTTCAGTAATACACTACTAAGAGGTTGCCCTAAGGATTCACTAGCTGATAGAGCAGAGATAAGTAAGTATGCTAGCTGGGTTGTTTATTATTGATTGATGGTGAAATGATGTATAGTCCGCAAATTGCAGTCTAGAGCATAAGCTCCTCAGAGAAGAGACATTTCTCTCTCTTCCTAAACCATACGTTCCTAACTGAATGATTCTTTCTTTCCCTCCTACACACCTCTTATACTCCCTCACGTGTATTTCCTCTCCACTCTCTAACTAACTTGCCAGCTCACCATTTTCTCTCGAATTGGGCTTTTATAATCATGGGCCCTATCACTAGCTTACAAAACTTATCTTTAGATTTTCCTCCGCAGTGGTACCGGTAGTTCAGTACAATTTTATGTTTTTTTGTAGGATTTAGAAATAGTCTGGATCATGAAAAAACTGGATGTTGTCACCTACTCTTTATTTCCTTTACTATTTTACAACAAAACACGGAGAATGACTAGGTCTATCATAAAACTTTAGGGTTCAACAAATTATTAATGATTTTAAAATGTTAGCTGAATTTTGACTGGCATATCAAATATTATGACAATTTGATTAGAATCTTGATTATTGTTTCATTCCATTGTTCTTCATAAGTGTAATGGTTCCTACTTATTGGCTAATGATTTGCAGGTTAGGGAGTATATTGATGACACTGAAGACTATGTCAACATCCAACTTGATAACCACAGGAATGAGCTTATCCAGCTGCAATTGACATTGACCATTGCATCATTTGCTATTGCTTTTGAGACTTTGGTAGCTGGTGCGTTTGGTATGAACATTCCATGCACATTATACACAAAAGATGGAATATTTTGGCCCATTGTCGGGGGTATGACTGCAGTTTCCATATTACTTTTCCTGGTCGTTTTAGCATATGCTAAATGGAAAAAGTTACTGGGATCATAAGTGTACTCCGTCGTCGGGCTTTGTTATGCAACAAATGGCAATGGCAATAAATTAGACCAAAGTCCCTAAAGAAGTTACTTACATGACAGAATGTTATTAGGCTGATGACAGAATGTTCCAATGTTGCTTTTGACATGGTGTGCTTCATTGGTGATTCATATTGGTTCAATAAATTAAAGTTATCTGTCAGTTATATGTGCATGTCAATTGTATATGAGTTGAAATTAATTTGTATATGTGCATATTGCGATTGTAGTGGCTTTCATTTATGAACAGGCGAACAGCCAACCATACCATACAAATTCGAAAAGTTCACCCTTTTTTATAGAAGAAAAGGTTCCTTTTGAAATATGAGTAGAGGTTAAATTTCATCGGTCAAATTAAAATAAAATGAATAAATCAAATAGACATATGATCATTAAATTTTAAAATTGTTTTACCTATATTAAAAAAAATTAATGAGTAATATTACTTATAAAATTATGAGTTACACATAAATATTTAATTTATTTGAGTTGATCATTTATTGACAAGAGTTATTCATGGTGGAGGGGAAAGAGAGCATATATTTTTAGTAGATGAAATGACAATAGTCATTGAAGATTCACATAGACAAGTAAAGAAGTTAGGTTTTGAACCTCGATTTCGGCATTTAACTTAATTAATTTTGAAGTTTTTTGTCGGTTGAATTAAGAATTATGGTTAGTTTATTTGAGCATTGTTTTTTTCAATAGGAAATTCGAACATTACTTTAGAATTGTGTGAACCTGGGTGTCATAAGTCCTAATTAAAAAAGTATACACTCTTTTTAGAGAAAGGTATACAATTACAATTTCTTAAACATTCAAGAAAGCTTCAACTTGTATTCACTTGTATTCACTTTTAGTGAGTTCAAATTTTTAGGCTTAAAAATGCAAATAATCCTTGTACATATCAAATGTTTTTATTTAAATTTTTAGGCTTGAAAATGCAAATGATCCCTGTACATATCCAACGTTTTTATTTTACTTTGTAAAAATATATATATTTTATTTTAGTCTTTGCAAATTGCTAATTTCTTGCTTTTGGTTATTGACGTATTGTTGTTTTGTTTTAGTCTTTTAAAATTTAATTCATATTGTTGTTTTGATTCAGTCTTTCATACTATTAAGGACTAAAATGAATGTTGTAAGGACCAATTTCGTACAAATGGATTTTACAGGGATTAAAACAAAACGTCAAGGTTTAAAACAAAAGATTATGCATTTGCAAGGATTGAACCCAAAACATTAGATATTTAAAAGTACTATTTAAATATTTAAACTACTTCTTTGTTTAAATTAGATGACAATGACACGTTTATCACCGAGGAAAGCTAGCAATAAGAGAATATTATGACAATTTTTGAAACAAATCTCTTTTATGCTCATATTGTGTTCTTGCTTTTTTTTTTTTATTGTTTTAGGTTTCGTGTCAATACCTACATTTCTTTGTATATCTTTAATTGTCACGTAAGTTATCCAAAAAATAGTTGTTCAAATAAGATATCTCATTGAAAAAGACTATATATTATTCGAAGTTAATCTTATTATTTTTTCGTTGAAAGGTAGAGTTGAAGTAGAAAAAAACTACAATGAGCCGACAAAACTCATAAAACAACATAGTTCCGTGAAAATAACGATATTAGTTGTCTCTTTTCATAGACCAGTTATTTATTTATTTTTTCGACAAAAAGATCAGTGATATTTAAAAAATAAAATAAATGAATAATTTTGGTTAAATTTTTATTATAATCGTGTGTTATTTCTTATTGGTGTGTCTTTTCAGTGAACAGGGAAGAGAAGTGTGAGAAGGGTCACATATTCTTGCATTTACTATAGAATGATGTTTTCATCCTTCACAATAAGCAAGATGGTTGGAATAATTTTTAATTTTAACCATCTATGCAAATGCAATGATTTTAAGGGTCCGTTTGGTTCGAGAATTAGGAGGGGATGGGAGGGGAGGGATTTTAACGGAGGGGAGGGGAAATATTCTTATTAAGGATGTGTTTGGTTCACAAGGGGAGGGAAGGAATTTTAAAATTATTTTACTGTTTTACCCTTAAACTTAATTAAATAAGGATAATAAAGTAACGAAACAATAGTGATGTAATCGATAACAACACGATATAGACGATGAAATAATGGGTTAGTAATAGAGTTGTTACAAATAGTAATAAAAGTTGTTACAAGAAAAAGTTGTTAATAATATGAAATAAAAGTTGTTACAAGGATAATATAACCTAATAATAATAAAAGTTGTTACAAGATAATACAATCTATAACCTTATAATAACAATAAAAGTTGTTTCAAAGATAATATAACCTAATAATAATAAATGCTGTTATAAGGATAATATTGAGATTTTAAATTAATCTAAGGATAATTTTGGCAGTGCAATAAAATTTGCTCCCCTCCTCTCTCCTCACCTCCCCTTCTAAAAATTGAACCAAACACTTCAAATTAAGAATCTCTCCTTCCCTCCCCTCCCCTTTCCTCCAAAACTCTCGAACCATACAGACCTCAAAGGTCAAATATTACTCCTCTTGCTTGTAAAATTTTCTACTCACCACTAGAACCAAAAAACAAATTATCCACACACAAAACGTTCGTTGCTAAATAATATGCTTACGAATATACCAAAAATTATGGGGACAATATCAATTGCCATATGCGTGTTTCTGTCCAGAGAGAAAATTGTTTTAGCAACGTGGAATCGGTATAAACAGGTTCTAAGTTCTAACTCAACACTTGGTTCGAATTCATCACGATCTTCTTCTAAGTACGAAATTTTTAATGTTGAATATAGCTAAATAATCAATTTTAAACAATAACATGGCACTTAAAATAACTTTTTTTACCTTCATGTTATTCATAAAAATTACTGTTATTTCCATCTTTTAAGTGACACAAGTTTTATGTCATAATGATATTTATAAGGCAAATTCTATGGTACACCCAAAATTTGGAGTGTATCAGTACACCAAATTGTTAACTTAATAATTAAATGAGTTGTTTTTTGAAAGAAATAGTTATTTTCTATCATTGACAGTTATAATAATTAAATCTTATTTACCAAAAGCTTCGACGAAATAAAATTTACTCTTTTTGAATTTTTATTACTCATAATAAAGAATATTGATTATTTTTTATGAGAAAATGTTAAAAATTTAATATGATTCTTATAAATAATGAAATGATGTTTTTTAAAATATAAATACTAACAAATAGTTTTTTATTTCATAAAATGATCGTTAGTTTATAAATTTATGGAGCAAGAGCCATGGAAGTTCCCTATTTATAATTCAAGTGTGAACGGGCAGAACATAGTTACTATGTCTTGTCAAAAAAATAAAACATGGTTACTCTGAGCAATAAACACGGTATCACCCCATTAGGCTTTGTTTGAGAATTGAGTTTTGAAGGGAAGAAATTGAAAAACTAAGTCAACATTTGACATTCTTTACAGAAAAAAACAGCATAATAAATTATTACATTATACTTCAATTAGGGACAATACGATGAGTTAAGTCCACCTGATCGGCCTGTTTAGTCTATCTTCTATGAAAAGGGGTTGAAATTTTGAATTCGCCACTATTAGTTGATTGGTCCAACTTATCCCACTAAAATAACGCGGTGGAGGCAGGGCGGGGCTGGTCGGCATTCTAGATTAAAAAACTCTTCTTTTACACTTGATATTACCTATAAGTCACTATATTTTCTAGTTTTCTTTTCTATAAGTAGAGATTAAAAAAATCCTTAAATTTAATCATTTGGGTTTCACGATTTTAGTCTTAAGATTCTAATAGTTTGTCGATTGGTGAATTCGTGAACATTTTATTTTGGTTTTAATGCTGGATTAATATAAATTTTTAAAGTATGAAACATGGATGTTTGAATGATAATTTCCAAATTTTTAGTAGACTCATTAGTAACATATTTTGATGTCCTTAAGTTGGTTGTGTTATTTATATTTTTCACACGTATAACATTGTTTTTCTAAAGCTTTTTTAACTAGTATTCTCAAAATAACATTGACAGATCAACCCTATGGATGTAAGAGCCAAAGCAATGACCTAGTGAATCCGAAGACTCAATTTAAATCAAATAAATTAATTCATATATCTTTTCAAGATCAGGTCTAAACTGAATAAACTAGTCTAATCCGACCTCAATTGGTTTGGGTATCAAGGTTTAGGTCATTCACGTTAATTATATTAGTAGTGTTATCTTAAAAAGTATGTTGTATTCATGTATTACTATCGAAAAGCCTATCACTATGGTTTTTTTTAGTTCAATATACCCGCTCCACGGGCAAGCTTCTAGATTGATTCGACTTCTTTTTTTGGTTACGTTTATTTTGTTGTTCCTTTTATTTTGGCTTGGTTTTTTTTTTTTCTTCTTTCTTTTTATTTTCTCTGTTATGGATTTGGCTTTCACCCCTAGTTTTGTCTAGCCTTTAACTTTTGAGAGGGTTTTAGTCTATATCCTTCTTCTTCTATTATTCTTATCTCTTTTTTTATGTTTATTTAGGGTGTTGCGGTTGGTTCTCCTTTTGCACCAATTTTACCTAAACAAAAAAGTATTATACTTATTATACATTGTTTTTTATTTTAGCTTATGCACTACTCTTATTAGTATAAAATATCTATATTTTTATTAAAAGATAATTACTTTTAAAGTTTTTAATTATTTTTTAAAAATGTCAGCCCGATGAACTCAATAAATTTTTTGTTTGATTTAGATTTATTTCCTTTAAAAGAGGCCTTAAGTAACCCACCATAAAAAAAAAAAGTCGTGGTAAGATTTTTAACCATACGCCTCTAGTTGGGCATGATCTACCCTCTTTTAGATGGATTAATGATCAGGTGAGTCTATATAGAACGGGTTTGTCTCTTTTATCATCCTAATTTCATTATGGCTTAATTTATTTCTTTTCTTAATTTAAAATAAAAATAAGTCATCCATCATTCCTTCCAAAATCAATTCTTAAAGTTGTATCTTATTTTATTGGGTTTGAATTTGTTCAATTTATTAGAAATGTATAACTTTATATTGTGATTAAATGGTGGGAGGTTAAACTTGTCTCTTTCAATTATTGTTATCGATAGATCAATTTTTTTGGGGAATATTTAACCAAAAGTGAAGTGATCCGGTATATTATTATAAGTGACTAATGATTGTGTTTTTTTTTGTTGTCGTAATCAAATTGAGTCTCATATTTTTTTTCTTTCTGTTCAACCTAACAATTTTGTATGTCAATTGAAATAGAATTTAGGAATTAAATCTCATATATTTCTTCAAAATAAATAACTAACATTGCATTAGAAATTTGCTAAAATGAATATCACATTGGAAACAAAGATGGGAGAAAAATAAAAGTTATTTTGACAACACAAAATTTGTCTGACATTGTATTTTAATATGGTTGTCAATATGATAATAATGTTTTCTATTTCTTATAATCAAATATCATTTATTTTGTGTGTATCTTTATACGATTGTCATAAATCCTATTGCATTTTTGTTGTATAAATATCACTCTTTTTTCCCTAAAAAAAAAATACCAATCCTCTTAAGGCATAAGAAAGTGCGATTTTATCATTCAAAACAAGAGAGAAACGGATAAAAAATTTATATGATAAGTATGAATAGCGAATAATGTGAAATCACTCATGGGATAACCCTTTCTCCATAAGTTAAGAGTTAAGACAAACTTCATTACTTTACAAAATTTTCAAAAGTAAGATATTCAAAATTAATTAATTACTTTTTAAGGGGAAAATTAATTAATTATCATTCTATAAAAAAAAAATCAAAATTAATTATTACTATTTTCCAAGTTGTGTATCACACAAACACTATTATTATCCAGTAAGATCCCCTCTGAATTGAGCTGTGTATAAGTAAAGAATCTCCAATAAAGCAAAACCAAATAAGGTCAAAAACTATTTTTATATTACTCCAGTCTTATTTTAACCAAATCATGCAACAAGTTGGACAAGGACACGACAAATTGATCTTTGTTCCTAAGCAGAAAAAAGAATTAAAAAGAAAAACAAAAATGAATTTTTCTAGGTTAAATTGTATTTTTGGTCCCTTAACTATTTAATTAGTATCGCTTTAGTCCCTTAATTAAAATTTGATTTATTTTGGTATCTTAACTCTCTCACCTTACACATTTTGGTCCTTTTTGTTAGTTTTAATTCAAAAACGTTAGATTTTCTTCATCTTCTTCTACTCTTCTTCATCTTCATATCATATCTATCGACCTTCAACAACATAGGTCCAAGAAAAATTCCAGAAGAAAAAGAAGAAAACCTAACGTTTTTGAATTAAAACTAACGAAAAGGACCAAAACGTGTAACTGAGAGAAGTTAAGATATCAAATTTTAATTAAGGGACCAAATCGATACTAATTAAATAGTTAAGGGACAAAAACATAATTTAGCCATTTTTCTATAAGTGATATTTACGGTGATTTAATTTGTACCTACAATTTTTACGAGAGAAATGTTAATAACATATTTTTCAACACACTCTTTTTGATTGTTTAAAATTCATATAAAATTTACCAAATTTATATGAGACCAAATTTATATAGGATCTACATGATTTAAAAAGGTCCATTTAAATTTTAATCAATCAAATAGAATGTATTAAAAAGTGTGTGTTAAAATGTATTTTTAGAATTTCTCTCTTTACCTATATACATGAACAATGTATGTCACATTAATGATAAATACGACAATTAAGATATTTTCAAATAAATTCAATGATATTTTTTGAAAGAAAAAAAATAAATAAAATTCAATGATGCAACAAAATAGTACTGTGTAAAATAATTATACACCATCAACTTGTAAATTATTAAACTCTAAATAAGGGGTGAAAATGAAAAAGTTATATTTCACAACACAAACAAGTTACAAGTATTAGTTGGTGATGAATCAAGCCACACACAGCTTCAACAAGAAGAGAGACAGGTAGTTGAAGAAACAAACCCTAAGAGAGAGAAAATTCACAACTTTGCTTTGATTTCAAGCCCCTTTTAGGGATCTCGAATCTTCAATCTACAAAGGCGAGTTTTTTTTCTTCCTTCCTTTTTTTTTTATTCTTGATTTTTGTTTGGTTCTGAAACGAATCTAATCGCTTTTTCGTTTATTGAATTTGCGAAATCAGCTCGAAATTGTTGTTCTTTTGATACCATTGAGTCACACATTGCACCATTTTTTGGATTTTATTCAGATTAGTGAGTAATTTTTCCTCTTTTTGTTGACCCTTTTTGTTAATCCTAATTTCATGAACGCTTTTATGGTTGTGCATGCTTTGGGTTGATTTTAGCAGATTAAAGTTTCTATCTTTGGGTGTTTCCTCATCTGGGTCCTGCAAAAAATATATTTTTAAATTTTGGTTTAATTTTTTTTCTTATGTGAATTGGATTTGCTTATAATTTAGATAGTGGTTTATTTCTGTCAAGGTTTAGATTTTTTTTTCTTTTTCTGCAGTTTGTTTTTTGAAACCGTGTTGTTGAGTTTTCTGTTACATTGGCTGCAAACTGTTGTTTTCTTGATAGGTTTAACTTCAATGAATTTATGATCTCAATTTGTTTGTAATATAGTTGTTTTAAGTTTTAACTTAAAAACAATTGAAAACATCGAAGATTCTTACGTGCGAGGATAGGTATTGTGTTCCGTACTATTTCATACCAGATTTGCATTCTTGTAATGAAAATGTGTGGACTGATTGATATATGATGCCACCGTACTGTTTACATACGGGCAATTTTCTTAATGAAGTATTGAATTTTGCTCATTTAAGATTCTTGAGATTACTGCGATGTTTTATTGTTTCAAAAACTATGTTTTTCAAGAGCATAGGGTTATGGTCGCATTAGCATTTTTTTAGTGTGAGTGCAGTGCATTATTATGTACATCAAACTTCAATTATTTGGCATACTTTTAGCCTTATAAGATCTTTGTACGAGTGTTTAAGTATCACGAGTTTGTGGTTATTTTTTTGTAATGGAGAACATAAACGCATCAGCTGAGAATTGTTGCAATTTAGATGGCATGGTTAAACTTTCATTTGAAGATCCTTTGAAAATTGTTTATTGCATCTATTCTTTATTTTATCTTTTATCTTTAATGCACTTACTACTTGGCCAAAGTGTTTGGTGATTTAAACAATCTTATTTGACAGGTATTGATCCTGCTTCTATGGCGAATTCAAAGAGCTCATCGGGTGTCAGAAATTTGATGTATCCTGGAAGGCATGCACATGCTCTGCTTCCTCCCAAAAGCCCATTTCCTAGTATCTCCCAAGCATATTCTGATTATGTCTCTAACCCTACAGTTGGTCCAAAGCCGGTTAATAAGCCACGAGAAGGAAACGCACACCACCAACGTACTTCATCTGAGAGCCATCTTATCGAGGAGCAGCCGTCGTGGCTTGATGATCTCCTAAATGAGCCAGATACACCTGTCAGAAGGGGTGGTCATAGGCGTTCATCAAGTGATTCTTTTGCATATATTGACAATATTAATGCGTCTAACATCAATTATGCGGATCATGATGAGTATAAATATAAGAATTTGTCTATTCCGGCTTGGTCACCTCCAGACTTTGACCGCAACAAAGATGCTCGTCATGTACCTACGTATGCAGAAATCAATGCAGCAAAACAGAGGAATAGGTCATGGGACTCTTTTTCAAATATGAGTGGTGTTCCATCTAGCAAAGACAATGTTGCTTTTCAGAGATCGGGATCACCGACCCCATGTACACTATACGAACCAGATCGGATCCTACTGACTGCAAATGAAAATCACGATTCATTAGAAGCTGGCGTACAAGACATAAAATCACCTTTTGAAAGAAAGGATGGCTTACATGCAAAGTCATCTGCTTCTGAAACAGATTCAAAACGTGCTAAACAGTATGCAGTTTCTTTTCTGGTTTCTGTTTTTTTGGCTATTATAGTAAGCGTTTAATTTTACCACATTTGTATGACTTGGAGGCTGCATGTTTTGGTGAATGAATGATTTGATCACCTGCTTCTGTTATCCTTTTTATGTTTCTCCATGCAGAATGATTTCATATAGCAATCACATGAAGTTGTGTCATGTTTTTCTTTTGACCTTTTTTAAAGTTTTCCAGATACACTACATATGATTGTATTAACAAATTCAGTATTATACTTAGAAAAGGACCTACGTGTTTCTCTGCATTACTATAGCTCGTATACTATTCCTATGTAGAAAAAAACCTACTTGTTTCTCTAACTCTTAATATAATGAAATTAATGTTTTCTCTTGGCTATTTCTTGCTACTTGATTTACAGAAAATTTATAAAAACACTGTTAATGCAGGCAATTTGCTCAACGGTCACGGGTCCGTAAACTTCAGTACATAGCTGAGCTGGAAAGAAATGTACAGGCTTTACAGGCAAGTTTCACCATAGAGCAATATTATGTAGAGTGATATCATTTTGATTACATATATATACTGTATTGGTTGGTTGACAATTATGTTTGTTTCTTTTTATGTCAATACATAGGCAGAAGGGTCTGAAGTATCGGCTGAGCTTGAGTTTCTTAACCAGCAGAATCTTATCCTGAGTATGGAGAATAAAGCACTCAAACAACGTTTAGAAAGTTTAGCACAGGAGCAGCTTATCAAATATCGTAAGTTTCTATAATATGAATTATCCATTTACGTTTTCAAGTAATGGATGTCTGTTTTACTGGGAAATGTCGATCTGGGTACTCTGCATGTCTACGGAGTTGTGTATGCTATATATATGCTTGCATACCAAGCTGGTAAATCCCTGTGAATTTCTTGTAAAAAAAAATATCCTTGTGAATTTGTGTTGCATTTTTATTCTATACATTGATAGAAAATAAACACATTAGGTTTATCATCTAAGTTTGATTTTAGCATATAAGTGGCGAGAAAGCACAAAATTACTGAAGTTTTATCTTTTATGAACCTTAGCCTGATTGCTGGAATGACATAAATTAAAGTGAGGTTTGATCTTAAGAGTTGTGTTAAATAGTATAACTTAAAGAAGGACCAAAATTTAAGCTCAAGGTAGACTATAGAATAGATGAGCACTTGTTTCATTGTAGTTATACTATGTCATTTACTCTATTTATTATTGTCTCTAAAACTTGTTTAAGGGATATCTCATTGTCTGGGCATTCTGTTAAAACTTGTTTAAGGATATCTCATTGTCTGGGCATTCTGCTCTTCTATTTCTTCTTGCTATAATCTGTGCATACTCGAGTTTTGAGCAAATTTGATGTTTATTTGTTTTCTTATGGTTTATATGTTTGGCAGTGTGTTTCTTCATGTGAAGAACATTTATAAAATAGAATATATTTTCCTGCTCCAATTATGTTTTATTTAATAAAATAATTAGAAAAATAATAGAATTAGGCCATAAAAATGACTTAGACAAGATGATGAGACTCAAATCCTGCCTCCTTGAATTCTATATAGTCTTTCTTTGGGCCCTGCGAGTTCTTTTTAGTAATGATTAGTTTCATCAGATTTGACAGTTTTTTTAACACTAAAATATACAATTCAAAATTCAGTGGAGCAGGAAGTACTGGAGAGAGAGATTGGAAGATTACGTGGCATGTACCAACAGCATCTGCAGCAGGCACAGCAGCCTCAACAACAACCATCTGGCAGCCATAGACGCACAAACAGCAGAGACCTTGACTCTCAGTTTGCTAACCTTTCTCTGAAGCATAAGGACACAAATTCGGGGCATGACCCTGCGAACGGAGCACTCAGAATTTAGCTTGGCCGTAGCTGTAGCGTTGTTTTGCCAATCGCCACACCTGTGATAGAATTTGTTTCCTTTCGACATGCGGGATTGTGTAGAGATTTCCAGGATATGCCCTCTCTCTCTGCCCGCGTTGCTGCTATTTCAGCGTTCCTTCGTTGTCTCAATGTTCTCTGTTTACTTAAACTATTGCCATTTATTTAATGTTGCGCCTGGTGGTCATTGCCGAAATCTTAATTCTAATTTCTGTCACTTGACCTGCCGGAGGTGGTAACTCGATGGTTTCGAAGCTTCCGCCCCTGCCGAAATCTTCAGTGATTATGTAACTGAATACCTCCTCTTGTGAATCTCCATTGTGTTTGAATTTGGCCTAATGCAAATAGCAGATATCTCGGGGCTATTTGAATGTGCATTATTATTTGTATGGATAATGTTTAGCTAATGCTTGTAATATGATTTTTATGAAGTTCATCTTTTCTAAACATATCTTGTCTGATTGCACCGAGAAGATTATTTCCTAAAAAATAAGTTCAGCTTTAACTTGTAGACCAAGGCTTGAAAGCTTTAGAGGGTTATTGATTTTCACTTTGCAGGGTCTTGTAACTTTTCTTTTGAGATGTTATATTTAATTTCTTCTTGAATATGTATTTGTGGCATGTTACTGTCTGATGCCTCCTGCTTCATGGAAGTTTTAAACATTATGAGCATGAAATTTTACTCATATAGACACGTCACACATCTTGAATCCAAACTAAATTTCTGAATTTGCTTTGTTGAACATTGGTTCAACATGGTGTAGAAAGAGTAACAAAACATCACCAGGTTTTTTACACAAGGATTAGTCAATCCGGAGGTGTCAAAAGTCTTAGAAAATGCATTTAAAATCTCCAATTGGCCAATCCGAATATGTAAAAAGTCCTGGAAATTTTGAAGTGAACATTTTACGTCAGACTGATCAATTTAAAGGTGTAAAAAATTCTGAAAATTGCATTTAATTTCACACCTTGATATTGACCAACCCGAAGGTGTAAAAAGTCATGAAAATGTCTAATATAAGAGATTAAACCCTAAACCCTTATAATAGAGTGGGATTAATCCGGACAATACGGATTATGTACTTCAGAAAGGGTAAATTTGACGGAAAAAAAAAAAAAAAGAAGAAGATCGAATAGGTTCTTGAATAAGCAAGTCAAGAAGTGAACCAGTGCATCCAATTAAGCTTTGAAATCAACGTTGTGGATTTCATGCTTGAACTGATTTATTTCCTTAATGGACCAATTCTCGTTTTTTGAAAATTATCTGGTATCATGTAATTATCTACAGAGAAAATTCATTCAAAATTTAAACTTATATCAATTTATAAATACAAACCGTGCCTCCAATATCACACACTTTTCCAAGTTTCAGAATCAAGAAGACAAAATTAAGTTCAATTAGAATGCAAGCTTTCAATTTAAAATTGACATTTAACAAAATCTCTTATTCTCTTCTTTATATGTAGTATAAATATATAATAGATATTCAACAATACAAGCCGATTACCTAGAATCATTTGGTTGAAAATTTGAACTTCAACCTTAGTGATCTAGGTTCGATACTCACACTAAAAAAAGAAAAAAAAACTTTCAAAAGGAAAATAGGTTCTCCTAAACAGTCTTCATACTAGTGCTTATACTAATAGATAAATTTAAATAAGTCAATTTAAGCATGCCACAAATTGATTCAACTGCAATATTAAATAATGTAGTTTGGCTAGCAGCAAGAGATTAATCAAATAGACCAACTTCTTTTGAAAATTGAGGCAAGATTTGGTTATTGAGTTTAATATTCTGTTGAAGAAGCACTACTAGTACTAGACATACTTTTGGTTGGAAGTAGTTTTAAACGTGTTCCCGAGCAAGCAAGTCAAGAAGTGAACTGGTATAGCCAATTAATCATCCAAAATCAAGCAAGTTTCAACATCAAACTTGTTCATTACAGGTACAATAAAATTACTGTGGTTGAACTGATATTTCTCTGATGGATCAATATTTTTCTTCAACTAATGAACTATTGTTGTTGTCTCGATTGACTTTCGCTTTACAGGTACAATAGGAGCAAATATCATATTATAATATAATTACATATTTCACTACCACCTTTTTCTTCTTTATTTTCTTGCCTATTCGTCTCTTACCATTTTCCTACTTTTTGCAACATAGTTACTAAAGATAAAATGTTATTGAACTTGAACTACATTTTAGCACTTCAATAAAATCAGTGTCAGTGATTTTGCAAACCTCGTGATTCCAAACATGCATACATTGCTAACATTTCCTTTCAATAACATAAATCACTGTCATAAAACCACATAATTGAACTTGCTTATGGCATTGCCCATAAGTAGGAATAAATTAATCACTTCGGATATTAGTTACAGTTGTCACTAATTTTCTCATTTTCCGAGCACACTTTAACCTTTCTATGGCAACTGGTACATATTAAGCAGATGACCACAACACTCGCTATGATCCCAGCTTTGTATGAGTTTCTCAATAAATCAATGAAATACATAAATTTCTCGTGAAAAGGCATTATTAATCTTAGGGAATCGGTGCTTAGAAATTGCACAAGCATTGCTAGCCGTCTTAGGTAATTCCACACAGCTGCCACAAGGAATATTCTTCTTTCTGTCATTCACTCTGCTCTGACTTCGAAGGCACTTGTAAATATCTGAAATGAAAGAATTGAAATCCTCAGATTGAACCATGTTTTTCATAAAACTACAGTTGTATATAAGGTGGGAAGCTGCATCTTGCTTACCAGATTCCTCTTATTGCTTTCACTTATCAATCATTTGTGCCTACGCCTTTTACCGGTGTCTTCCGAGAATGACTCCCATTTATTATGATCAAGGTGACTCAAATCATCAAGCTCTGCAATGGCCAGTAAGTACTGGGTAAGTTTCACCAGCTCCTGATCAGTGTCCCGGTTAGCATGAGCCTTCCTGAATGGTTTAATTGTCAGACCATTTTGTGGGTTCATCACAAAATTTCTTCGAAGGTCGTCAAACATGATAGTATTGGAAGCACTGTAGAACTGCAACAACACAGGAAAGAAACCACCATCAAGAGTCAAGACAAACAGATCGTCGCTGACTTCGGCAAAAAATTCAAACAGTGCATGAATTTATTTAACTTATATGTCATGTCAGATAGTTACAGTTTGCAATTATTTAACTTCTATCAACAAGCTCCATAGTCTACCTAGGATTATATACCCCATAAGTTCATCAGGGAGAAGTTTGCAAGTTGCTAAAGTACATATACTACTTGTCCTATTTCTCCGAAGATAAAAAATGTTAAACTTTCAATTGGCTGTAGATGGGAAAGTGTAACTGACAATGATAGAACAAACATACCGAACATAATTCTATTATTTATTTGGCATATGAAGATAAATGGCACTAATCATTATACATACCTCGGGGAACTGAGCCCAGATCAAACCAAGTGGTTTGCAATCAAAGACTCCCCGAGAAGGTGTCTGAACAGTGATCATACCCATGTGGTCAAGAAGTGCTGTGATTTTGTAGTTAGGATTGTCAAGAACCCCAAGTTGGCTCATCTTGAGGGTAATCCATTTCATGCTGCAGGTCAAAAAGTGAAGCATTCATTTATCCATACATTCATTCAATAACAAAGAACATAATATATGTATGCCCCGGTTGTAAAGAATCACAGCAAGGGTTATATAATATATTATATTCTCGAAAGAGAACAAGAATTTTAACACAAGAGAATAAAGGAAGGTACCTGGTTGCAGACCATATCATAATGTCATACTCGGCATAAGCTGCTGTCAGAAACTCATGAAGATCTGCAAAGAAGAAAAAAACATTGCATTTCAAGATTGCAAACGCGATAAACAATGAACTATAGTACAATACTCCCTTCATTCAGAACTTTTGGTGGTTTTGACATTTTATTTTAGTTTCAAAACAATCAAGTATTTTAGGAATTCAAGATATAATTGACCTTTGGTTTCCAACTATACCTTTAGAGTATTTATGTTCTTCACATTGGAAAAATAAGAATTTTGTAAAACAATTAATGATTAAGTCCTTAAACCACCAAAGATATGGAATGGAGGGAGCAATTAAACAAACAAAAGAATGAATAAGAAATTAACAATTAAGTAGTGGAGAGTGCAATACAAGGTCTCATCAGTTGAAGAGGGTTTTCGGCAGTAGAGCGATGATCAAAAAGGGTGTAATCAATATCTAGAACAAGAAGTTTCTTTCCTTGGCGACAAGGGTTTTTAATCTCAACCTGCATTATTACAATGGTATAATATCATAAGAGTTTAATTTTGATACGTATAGTAGTAATCAAACATTGTACACATGACTGTAAATATAATTATGTTTGAAGTCAAACATTTCTAGTGAACAATTATAATTGATGAAAAGTGTAAACCTCTATAGCACCAACATTTCTGAAGGAAGGCTTGTATGGTGTTTGACAAGTGCCGGTGTCAAACACCAACACATTAAATTACATTTAATTTATTTATTTATTTATTTTCTCAAATTATTATTGTCAATGTCGTGTCTAGTGTGGGTGTCAACAGGGGGTAAACTATCTTTACACTGACAATGTATATGAACTCAAACCATATTAAAAACAAACATTGAAATGAAAATGCAGAGATAATGAAATTGAATACTAGTACTAACCTTGAAGTTGTTAATGCGTCTGGACAACTTGAGCTTGTTAACTTGCATATCTTTGATATCAATAGCTTCCTCTTGAGGAAGTTCAAAATCATCCAGAATCTCAGGGGTATCCACCGGATCAACTATCAAATCTTCTTCAGTAGTGCTGTTAAAATCATCACCATCGCAAATAAGTAAATTAGTTAAATTACTAAATAAGTGATTAAATTAACAAATGAAGAGATTAAACCCTAAAAGAGAAGGAAAGCGAACCCGATCATGGTGAATTTGAGAGAAGAATTGTTGAGATTGATAGGAAGTTGAGAGAGTAAGAGAGAATCGTCGTTGAGTTTGGAAGCGAGTTTAGGGTATAAAAGCTTCTGACGAATGGGTAAAACGTTGGTTGATTCGCAGATACGGCGTTTGAGTTCTCCGACGGTGTCGTCGGCGCATACACGGACGGTGTAATCCTTTCCGCTCCATTTCACTTTCAGTGTTATCTCTTCTTCCGATGATGATGATGATGAACACGCCGCCATTCTTAACCTTTTCTTACTGTGTGCGTGGTGTGTCACTTCACGTGTAATGTGAACTCGTCCGTCCTTCGATCTTCACTTCGCTCACTTGGCATGATTAATTGAAAACTCAATAAATAAATTGGTTTTTCGTTAGAAAAAGTTTTTTATTTTTTAATTATGAAAATTGATTAAAACACTCTGAGTTTTATAATGAGTTAATTAGCTTCAATTTTTACTTTGGAAATTAAAAGAAAGAATCGCGTATTGTTGGACAACCTCATGATTTTTTTTAAAAGAAAGTTAAACTAACTCATCAAATTTGTTTCGAAAAGATTTCTCAATGTCTCAAGTCAAGAGCATTAGACCGATCTAAGACAACTAGGTCCTATGATAGTTTTTTTAAACTTAATATTGATGGTTCTCATCGATCTTTGGTAAATCAACTATATGTCGTGAGTTGATTAAATATTCTAAATGTCGTTTAATCAAAGGATTTCATAGCAATCTATGGATCTATACCACCATCTTTGATGAGCTATAAGGTCTCAACCTTGGCTTGAGACTCGATAAAAGTTTATCAATTCATTCCTTTGTTGTTAAATTCAACTAGTTAACCTAGTAGAAAGGGGTGGCACACACACCCACTGTTACTTTGCAACTCATCTTGAATGATATTTATTACTAGAGTAATGATATTTGTACAACCATTTCATAGTAATTTTTGTGATAACTTTCTTTTTCTCTGTTTTTATTGATAAAAAACAATATATATATATATATATATATATATATATATATATACATAGAGAGAGAGAGAGAGAGAGAATAGTACAAACATCGTGTGAGTATGAGAGAGAACAAGTTCAAAAGTTGTCACAAAATGGTTGTATAAATATTATTTCTCTTATTTATAAAGAAGTCAATAGTTATGCGGATCTTCGGGCAAACGTGGGACACTATGCATCTTTTGATTGGATTGTTGAATTTTCAATCCATCCTCTCATAGTCTTAAGCTACACTTTGATATAATGTGATGCAGTATCCTTACATGTGTTCATAAGTTTCTTTTGTTTTTTCCTTCATTGAAAAAAATAACAATAAGTTATATGCACCGGTGATGTAATTTTTTTACACGTGCATCCAGACAATAAAATCAGAACTTGATGTATAGGTATCGGCTGATCCTGTTGAGGTCTTGTCGAAGTAATGATTGAGTGGCTTTGAGTGACAACCCCTACCATACATTGGTTCTTTTATGGTGTGTTTGGATAGAGGGTTTAGGAGGGAAAGGGATGAGAGAGTTTACTTTTCTCTTTTAAATTACGGATATTATAAAATGATTTTTAGAAAATTGAATTAACAATATGATAAATGATCATATAATACTTCAAAAACACTTAATTTATTTTGAAAAAACATTTTACATTGTTCGTAATTTAAAAACTAAAAGTCAGCCCTCCTCTCCTAAACTCTCAATTCAAACACACCCTTAAACTCTTTGTGGGGGTGCAAGTGACAGAAATCGTCACCAAAATTGGCTCAGCTCACCTCCAACTCTTGCCTTGTTTAAACTCATTATGAACCATGAGTCTAACAATGTTAGCAGCTTGTTGAAACACTAGATATACCATATCATGTATCCCCATGTTAGTCTAATGAAAAATGCTGTCACTGCTATTAGAGTTACATGTTTATCAACCAATTGTGCCTCATAAACACTAGAAGGAACCATAAAATATTAACATTTCTGATGTTTGTAAAGACTTGTTTGATCTTTGTTGGTCTGATCTTCTAGTTGTCGATGGTGTCAGGCAGTGGCGGTTCTAAGGCCCAGCGAGCCCAGACATTTGTCCAGGCTCCGGCCCAAATTTTTTGCAATTTTTTATGTAAATTTTCTTGAATTTCTTATATAAACTCCTATAAATTGGACAATTTCTTTGGATTTTTTATTATTTGCTTGCAATTTCTTATGTAAACCCTCATAAATATGTTGCAAACTTTTTTTGCCCGAACTTTATAATAATCCTAGTTCCGTCACTAATGTAGGCAATCCATATTACCAAAGCACATATAATGCAAACATTTTTTTTTGCTATATAATGTAAGCATTTGTAACGTATCATGTCATTTCCTGTCAAAACAATAAAACACATATCATCTAAAACAAACAACGTCACTCCTTATAAGAACATCCTTGTTCTCTATTTTAAAATAAAGTATTCATTGACACTTAATGGAAATATTAAAATCTGGAACACTATAGTCAGATCAAACACCAAAGTAAGGCACGTTAACTTGTTCCCAATTCAAAGTAAAGCATCTATGCTTTATATTTTATTGAACACAACTCACTTCCTGCCAACTCAAAACAAAGTAGGCTGCCAATAAAGTATTCATCCATCCTCGATTATAACAACAAAGTAATCTTCAATGCCACAATTCAGATCGAACACCAGAGGCGAGGCACATAAACATGATCCCAATTCAAAGCAAAGCATATGAAGTATACCTTTATTTATTTATTTATTTATTTTCTTTGGGTACAAAATATCCTTCATTTACGTTGGGTCTCTTTAACACATGTTTGTTGGTATCATGGTGAGTACATCTGAATCACAATGATTTTTTAAAGGGTTAAATATGTTTTTCCTCCCTACATTTTGCGCGATTTTGAGAATAATCCCTACATTTTAATAAATGTTTTTAAAATTCCTACATTTTTCCTCCGTTAGTGCAATTGGTCCCTACCATCAGTGTCATGATGATTAAACGCAAGCCATCATAACAAGTTCAACCCCACCCCACCAAATCTCCACCATAACACCTTCCACACCCGCAACAGTAGGTGCTTTCAACGATAACATCATCGCTTTCGGCCTCCAAATCTTCCCCTCTAAACCAACATATTTCACCGGAAGCGTGATGAACGCTGGCGATCCGCATCTACGACGTTGCGGAGAAAGATCGTGATGAAGTTCATAGAGAAGTTCTCTGTCGTTTTCCGGCGAGATTGAACGGCCAACATTGACATCACGTAAGAAATTTGACAGCATGGACTATTTGCGCTAACGGAGAAAAAATGTAGGGATTTTAAAAACATTTATTGAAATGTAAGGACTATTCTCAAAATCGTGCAAAACTTAGGGACCAAAAACATATTTAACCATTTTTTAAAAGCTACACTCTGTAGCGTCAATAAAAATTCGCTTTGATATACTTGTTGTGGAAACCTTACCCTTTATTTACACTTCTACTAAAATATCGATCCCATTTAATTTAGTATTAAATCTACCAAAACCAACTACTTTATCAACAAAGGTTAAGTCAAACAAAAGATGATAGTTTTGTAAAAGATTTTTTTTTTTTAGCAAAGATAAGAATTCAAGGTTCTAACCACTAACACTGTAAAGAATTTTTTTACCTTTTTTTAGTTAAACAACCTAGTAACTAGAATCATGCATTTTTTTTAGCAACAAAAATCATGCATTTAATTGTATGGAAGTGTGGAATTTAGAATTTAGATATGAATCCTTACATATAAGTAAACGTTTGTTCATGCAGCTGATTTGGCTATTATGTTTTTGGGTTGTGTGGAATGAACGTAACAACCGGTTGTTCAATAATATTGTAACCATAGTTCCTCGCTTGATAGATAAGGTTAAATTGTTACCTCTAGCGAGACTGAAAGCTAAAAAGGCCATGTTTGTTTTTGGTACATAGAGGTGGTGGTCAAGCCATTTAGATTGTCTGGGCATTGGCTAACTATTGTTTTCTACTTTATTGTGTTACTGACATCTTTTAGCATTTTAGTGGTCTCCTAGGCACACCTTATGTTTGGGAACTGCTATTTGGTGTGGTTATATAATTTCATTTTAATTTCTTTGAAAAAATTATAAGTACTTTTACGGTTACCAACTAATATGTGCTTACATCTCTAAAAAAAAAAAAAAAAAAAACTAATACGTGCTTACACGATATATAAAATAACAATATTTACATTTACCCTGGGGCGAATCCCTTTGTAGGTAAGGGGTAGCTTTAGCTACCCCAAATTTTTTATTTCTTTTGAATAACTAGATGTATTGATATAGTTAGCTACCCCAAACATATATTTTTAGCTACCTCAAATAAAATTATTTGCAGAAACTTAGCATAAATTAAAAGGTTAACAAATAATTACTTGATTAATAAACTTATTTGTCTTATTTTGACATTTCGGCCGGTACAATAAATATAGTGAAATCATTTTTAGCAATAAAAATTATCAAAAGTCAAATAAAATAAATAATAAGTTTAATACAGATAGCTTATTTATTGACGTTAAAAAATAAATTGTTGGTATATTTAACAAATATTCAATTATAATTATATCTGTCTCCTTGAAACCTAATTTTATAGAGATTAAACATAATTAATCCTTAAATTTAATATATAAAATTTTAAAAGAAGATAATTTTTCTTTGCCCCAAAAAAAATCTTTGTATTTGGCCCCTTCATAAAAATTACTCTAGCTTCGCCGCTGCATTTACCTCTTTAAAGTAGGGTTTTTTACATTCAAAAGGCTATGTACAGAAAATGGTGGTATTCAAAAGATACTATAAAATTGTCTAAAAAGAAATATTACTAGAAAATTTCTTTAAAAAAAAAAAAACAGAAAAAGTGACTTAAACCAAAATTAAAGAACACAATATCGTTTAAATAAGATGCATATATCTCTTATAAGTGTGTTTGGATTAGCATCACTTTTGCCCGAAGTCCTCGTTTAAAGTCAAATTAACATAGAAGCGCAGTATTGTAGCTTCATGCTTTTAGCATTCGAGGTGCATTGGGATGCGAGAATGTCCAGGAAAACGCGTTTCCAAATTAGTTAACTTAAGATCCTTTTTATTTGACAAAATAAATGGAAGATACAGTTCGGAGAGATAAACACAAAAAATAGATAGTAGATCCTACAATTAAATGAATCTCACCATCATTAATTATTTTTTACTTTTTTCAAGGTTTTATGTGTATTTATTTCTTCAAATAGAAGAAATGGAGAAAAACATAAATGAAGAGAATCTTAACTCAATAACTAATGTTCTAGTTCGAATTCAGTCTTGGATATGCAAAATCATTAAAACTCATTTGCCACTCATTTATGTTTCACAAAGCTCGAGAAATTAGTGTTCAAAATTGCACATGAAGTATAACGATTTAAAAAAAAAAAAACCAAAATAGAGGATATAGAGAAAATCATAAAACAAAAAATAAAAAAGAATAAAGAAATCTTTTAAAAATAAAAAATAATATAAGAAATAGAAAAAAGTAAAACAAGTGTCGTTAAATTGCATTACATCATCATTATCACCGAGTAGAAGAAGCAGTGCAAAGTGTTTTTGCAATAGTCTCTGTTGAGAATCAAATCAAATCAAATCAAGATCGAAGAAACCCTAAACCCCCTTTCGATTGCAATTTCCGATCGAAGAAGAAGAAGATGGATGAAGAGTACGATGTGATCGTTTTGGGAACTGGTCTCAAAGAATGCATTCTCAGTGGTCTTCTCTCTGTCGATGGCCTCAAAGTAACTAACACTTCATCACCGATTTCATTCTTCGATTCGTACATAGATCCAAATCAAATTGTGTTTGATTTTTATTTATTTTTGGTTTAGGTTCTTCACATGGATAGAAATGATTATTACGGAGGAGAATCCACTTCCCTCAATCTTATTCAGGTCAAAAAACTTTCTTATTTATTGTTATTTTTATTAATTTTTGAAATCTGAAACTAATGATTTGATTTATTTGTATGATTCAGCTTTGGAAGAAATTCAGAGGAGATGACAAGCCTCCTCCACATTTGGGTTCTAGCAAAGACTATAATATTGATATGAACCCTAAGGTTATTCATTTATTTTCCGCTTTTTCTTGTTTTTAATTATTTCGGTCCATGTTTGGTTCTGCTGTGATAAAAATTGATTTTACTTGAATGTAAATTGGTTTATGTTTGAATATATTTACTTAAAACAGTTAAACAATAAAATTTCAATGTAAATATCACCTTTGGACTCGAAAGCTACAAATCATAGCTTCAAGTTAGAATCGTCTGTGGAGGCTGAACCAAACATAAACTCAGTGCATTATGATACATATGATATTTTCATGACATGCTCACATGTTATGATTATGATTCTCAATTCATCTAATATTTTTTATTTTTTATTTTTTTGGGTGTTTAGTTCATTATGGCTAATGGCACATTAGTGAGGGTTCTCATTCATACTGATGTTACAAAGTATCTCTATTTCAAAGCTGTGGATGGAAGCTTTGTCTTTAACAAAGCAAAGGTATTTTTCAATTTTTTTTTGCTTTACACATTGATTGCATTGGGAAATCTGTTTTGGCTTTTAGATTTATGATGATGTATTGATTGTGTTATTGGTGAAAAATTCCACTTTTATAGGTTCACAAGGTACCTTCAAATGACATGGAGGCTTTGAAGTCCCCACTTATGGGAATATTTGAAAAACGCCGCGCGCGCAAGTTTTTCATTTATGTTCAAGATTATAACGAGACTGATCCTAAAACTCATGATGGGATGGACTTGACTAGAGTCACTACTAAGGAACTGATAGCGTATGTATACAAAACATACATTTGGAAATTGGTTTAGTATTGCCTTATATTTCCATTTATAGATTCAATTCAATGATCCACCCTTTGTATTGCCTTAGTACTCTGCATGCATAGTCATTTGGAAATTGGTTTTGAACTAAGTACCGTGTTTTTTGACCTTAATATGGTATCTTTAACTTTTCAGTCAGAGTCGATAGTGAAATGTAATTGTACATACACTTCTATCAGTTTTATATATAGAGTAAATACACGTTCATGAATTCAAATTCCAAGTGTATGGTTATTTACTATAAATTGGCATTTATGTCTGTGTTCACATGTAATAGCTTGTCAAATTCATTTTGCATGTCGTGATATTTATATATTACCGTATGCATTTGTAGAGTAGGTCTCTTCGTTCCTATACTAAGAACGAAAGTATAACTTTGTGTGGATGGTCAGAAAGAGTAGTTTAAGATCCTTTTGCCTTTCTTGTTGACCCATGACAGAAAATTTGGCCTTGATGATAACACTGTGGATTTCATTGGTCATGCTTTGGCGCTTCATAGAGATGATCGCTACTTGAATGAGCCAGCACTGGACACTGTAAAGAGAATGAAGGTAAGTGTGCTGGATAATTATGAACTTGTTATTCTTTCTGAATTATGGGTTCTTAATTGAAAGCTTCATCTATTCCATTTGGATCCTTAGGTTTATTCTGTGTCCTTATTCATGGGTCTATATTTCCTACTTGTAGTTATATGCAGAGTCTCTTGCACGATTTCAAGGGGGGTCACCTTACATATATCCTTTGTATGGTTTAGGAGAGCTTCCTCAGGTATCCCTGTCTACATCTATGTTTACCCGTCCGTTCTATCTCCTGTTGAGAATGTAGTGTGTTGGACTTGTTCTGCTCACGGTTTTTTAATTCTTTATCTTTTGTTGGTACAGGCATTTGCACGGCTTAGTGCTGTTTATGGCGGTACCTATATGTTGAATAAACCTGAATGCAAGGTAGATATAATTATACCCTGCT
>Ga0315914_1001053_pt1 | contig 39568 bp, 20 predicted proteins | sample MpolenodulesMG_FD_203920 | JGI IMG/M metagenome (GOLD analysis project Ga0315914, IMG submission 203920) | Medicago polymorpha root nodule microbial communities from Los Angeles, California, United States - elongated nodules | ecosystem: Host-associated > Plants > Roots > Nodule | place: USA...
GGTGCCATGTATTGATCAGTGGTGGAATTTGTGTTGTGATTCCCAAATGCTTGATTATTGCTACATTTAGAACTTGAATTTCCCAAACTCAAATCCAAATTGTGATCTGCAGCATTACCTGATGATTTTGTCATTTAATAATGCATTTAATTATTAGCTAAGTATAAGTGAATTTGAATAATTAAAATGTAAACAATTAGAAAGTGCTTACCAGAATTAAGTTCATTATCATAGATGCTGGGATCAAAATTGGTGACAGCCTCTTTGCCATTGCATTTAATTGCTGCTTTATCATATGCCCTTAAACAAAATGAGCCACAAAAACTTAAAACCCTAGCATTCACTTTATAGATTTTGGTAAGGGGAAAACAACAAATTAAATTGGTAATATAGCAAAGCAATAATACCTTGCAGCTTCAATCTGAGTGTCAAACAAACCCATATAAACATACTTGGTAAATTGAATCAAACTAATCTAATTAAATTTTTATTATCTATTTCATTTATAGGCACCTAAAAACAGCATGAACAAACATTTAAAAAATAAAAACAGTATATAATAAATGAGAATTATAGTATAAGATATATAAATGTATACTTTTTTCCTAAGAATTGACCCATTCTAGCCTCCCATCTTCCACATTTATGCAAAGTCACACCTCTATATTTAGAATTTCCTCTTGGAAATCCAGTGCTTTGTCACTGTAGTACATGTACAAATTCTTCCTTAGTTAAATTGCTCATCTAAAACACAACAATTCAAGATAAAAAAAAATCACTACAAGAAAAAATGCATTTTGCGACTTTTAAAATGACTGATTGCGACTGTTAGAAGGGTCGCAAATGTACATTTGCGACTGTTCCCCAACAGTCGCCAATGTTGGGGTCGCAACTGTCATTTGCGACAGTTCAAGGAACTGTCGTTACAACCGTTGCAAAGGGTATTGCGACCCCTCACAACTGTCGCAAAGTAGGCAATTTAATCAAACTTATATGAACTTGCGACCCTTAACAACAGCCGCAAATGTTTAGTTTTTTTTAAATTGAATGGTTGCGACCCTTGACAACAGTCGCTAATGTTTAATTTATTTTTTAAAAATTGAATGAGGGTAATTTTTGTTGACAATTTAAATAAATATATTAATAAATACTTAAAATGAAAAAATATATAAACTATAAATAACTAAATCTCATTCATATAATTCATTCAAGTGTAACAACATCAAGTAAATCAAAATAGCAGATAAAGTACAATTTAAACATTCAAAACAACTGTATTATAATAAAAAAAACTCCATAAAAATATATAAGTATCCCAAGCTTGGTGATGTTGCTCCACGATCTTCAAGACGGCAGCAAGACCTAGATGAATGTCTACCATCTCGACCATGTCTTTATGAACAAAAAACTGTTTCCTAAGAGTTGAAATATAAACAACAAATATTAGGCCTGATGGTGAAAATTGAACAAGAAAAATAGCTAGCAAACAAAGGCTGCAGAATCATCCAATGCATTAAATTACCATGGCATTGCAGCTTGATGGATAATCTGTTTTCTTCCATAATTTACTCAACTGCATATTTGACCCCATTTATTTCTCACCGACTTCTAGAAGCTGACTGAGGCGACACCCTTGGGAGGGCGCCCCCAGGCCTCAGGAGCCCTACTCTTTCGTGCCTTTAGGAATATTATGACAGTCCATATCCTAAATCAAATTAGTCATCTCCCTTACTTTGACACTTGGACACCATATTCTTATAATTTAGTTTAAAATCCACATTAGTGAGATGCAAGTCTCGAATCCATTGCATAGCGATGAGAAGGCCAAAAGCTTCGTCGTTATCAATGTTCAAAATTAGCGAGAAACACTCTGTTTTAGCAAGCATAAAGCATCCATGCTCATCCCTCATGCAAATGCCTAAGCCAAGATTGTTTTGAGTACTAGAGAAGGAAGCGTTGACACTGCACTAGTACCTACCAATATGTGGTTTTTTCCAGCCTCTGTCATTTGACGTCGCTCCATAACTATGATTGATAAGTTTTTGAGGTTCTGTAGATGTCCAATGGTGAAGTAAGCTGATTGTGCGATCTCAGATGATCTGAGCGATACCAACCATATTTTGTACTGGAGAGAATCATACATGAGACATTGAAAAGAGCACACTCCAAAGTTTCAAACCGACATCATCAGACCAATCCAAGTGAATTGATATTAGTCGTATTACGACACACTTTGCTGTTCCTTTGTTGCTAAATGCTCCACAACATAATCAAAATTCGTTGTCTGCTGATCTCAAAGGGCATGTAAAATTGAAAAAACAATGTCGAGAACGATAGTTTATCTTGTCGATAAATCTATACAATGTAATAAGGTTCATAAATTCAAGGTGTTTGTGACCAATTGCTAGGTGTCTAAAGATTAATTTTCCAAAGTATAGTTAAAGGCCCAAATCATAACGGTCCAAAGTTCAACGTGGAGCTTGTAATTACAAGTTTTGTTTAAAAAACGTAATTAAAGAGAACTAAACCTAAAAAAACGAAATTAGAGAGAACTAAACCTAAATTATCTCTTTTCAATTTCAAACTGCAAAAAATATCAAGAAAACCTTCGGGTGCGCGGTGCGGTTTGTCACACATGGTTGATGTCATAAACAATGTAGTTGACACAACACAAACACAATCCAAAGTACAGTTCTCAAACAACAACACAAACATGAAGAAGGGTTCAGCTGCTATACTTTATCACTACCCTTGTCCTGATGGAGTTTTTGCCGCTCTCGCCGCACATCTTTACTTCAAAGCCACTTCCTTACTCTCTCCTCTTTTCTTTCCCAACACTGTCTATTCTCCTCTCAGGTACCTTACCTTCTTACCCTTTTCATCGTTCACTCTTTTATCTATAATAATCAATCAAGCACCGACACAGACATGGACACATATACAACCTACACATCAACACCCGTGATAATTTAAAAATAATAATTGAATGTAAACATAAATGTTGGTGTGTTGTTATCAGCTATGAAGCACAAATACTGACACAGGACACACAGACACCGCTAATAATGTGAGAAAATCACATAATTGAGTGTAATTATATATATGCGGGTGTCGCGTGTCCAACACCGGAACACGCCTAATCCGAGCGTGTCTTCATAGTTCATAGGTTACTAGAGACATGTAAAAGTTAATTACATATTAGTCAGGATAGGAGTTAATTGATCTAATTGTCTTACTTATTAGTTAGGAGTTAGTTCTATCAAAAATTCTAACATGGTACCATAGCCTAGCCTACTTTCGATCCAGAGACATGTGGGTTATGGGCCCACTACGCCCCCTCACGCCTTGAATTGGACATTGGAGTGTGACTCACCAACAGGAGGCTCAAGGAATCTTTCTTAGAATTTGTGGTTGGACCTAATACAATCACACAATGTGGGGCTCTTTGACACCCCTCACACCCAATACTATTGGGCTTGGTGCGTGAATATAAATGGTGGGTGCCCTGATAGCGGAAACCTAATAGCAGATGGTCCAATGGATATTGGATAGGCTCTGATACCATCTTAGACTTTGTCGTTGGACCTAAAACAACCTCACAAAACCAATTTGTGAAGTGAGTACTATCCCACTTATAAACACTTATTCAGGTCATATCACTTTCAACGTGGGATACTTTAACAATAACAGTCCTTGTTTTTTGACTTTTTGTTTAATTATTAAAATTGTTGTTTTGCTTACCCTTTTCAGAGCTGAAGACCTTCCATTGAATGAAATTGATGATCTTTATCTTCTTGATTTTGTTGGGCCACCTGGATTTGTTCAGGAAATCTCCACCAAAGTTCCAAGGTACTACTTTCTTTTCCTTGAATAAATTATTGAAATTTTCACCTTTGGTCCTTTTTATTTGTTCTGGTCGTTGTAACAGGATTTTTTATGTTCAAATTAGTCCTTATCAGACTTTTAAGTAGCGATTGCGGTAACAGTTGCAATTGCGGAGAATTACGCTCAAATGTGCTGATGCTGCCTCAATGGTGGCTGCATTGCGGATAAAAAACTATTATTTCGCAGCCCAGATTGCAGTTGCGAGCCCCTATTTAAAACCCTAGTTTTTATATGGTTTATAATTCAGGGACTAAAATCAATATGGTTCACATATTATATGTAAGCAACCTGACAAAATGTTACTGAGGCCTAAAATAAAAACAAGAAGGATCAAAATCCAAATTTTCTATCTTTCATGACCAAAAGCAGACAATTTTTGATGGAGACTAGAAGAAAAAACTGATATATTCGTTGGGACGAAAGAGATTTTTAAAATATTCTTTTGTTACTGTGATGCTTTAAGAATTAAAGTTACAATAAAAGATGATTTAAGAATTGAAGTATCTTTGTTTGCATCAACTGAGTGAGGTTGTTTTGTTGTGTTTCTAGAGTGATTATTTTGGATCATCACAAAACTGCACTTGAGAGCCTTTGTCGTGATGATACTTCACTTGGTGAGAATGTAATTAAGGTTATTGACATGGAGAGGAGTGGAGCTACTATTGCTTTTGATTACTTCAAAGAAAAGCTACTGAATCCTGATGTTGGTGTTGTGGTGAACCAACCTTCGGTGCTTGGTGAATTCGAGCGTGCAAGGCAACTTTTCCAGTACATTGAAGATGTGGATCTTTGGAGGTGGAGACTTCAGAATAGCAAAGCTTTTAGCAGTGGTTTGAAGGATATGAAGATTGAGTTTGATGCTCGGATAAACCCTTCCTTGTTTGACCAGGTAACTTGACATGTGATACATTTCCCTTCCAAATTTTTTGCTTTTTCTTTTCTCGGACTTTGCTTTGATCATGTTTTGGTTATTTTAAGGTTATCACTTCAGCCATTCTATATGTCACATAGTTCCAATTTTGGCAGTTCCATCTGTATGCTGAGTTGTTAACTTAAAAACAATCTTTTTCTTTGATCTCTTGTATGTTTCTCTAAAGCTATTTTGGGCTGACTATTTTGTTGTTTTGTATTTAGCATTCAATGCATTTTTATAATGTTACAAGTCTATCCCAACTCCAAACATAACATTAACTACACTCAATTCCAAACATCTCATGCATTTGCTGTTACCTCTCTTTTAACCTTTCTCAATCTCCTAACCCTCTCTTTTATTCTCAACAAGGTCCTCCCCAATTCTTCCCATCTACAATGACATCAACTTCAAAAAATCATTTTACAGTTATATATTCTCTTTGGATCTGCATTTTGCATATCTGATTCAATCAAGATTGCATATATTCACTCAATTCAATAACAACATTCAACATGTTTGCACATTCATGGTGACCATGATGAAAATGATTTTTCCCTCTGAAAACCTCAATCCTTAATTGTTGTTGTCGGAGGACAGGTGCCCTTATTTATATGTTTTTAGCTGATGCCATTTTCACATATATTAATAATAAGTTGCTGAGTGCGTGAACATTATTTGCTTACTTCTCTTCTCCCATAAATTGTTACATGTAATATATTCTAAGGTTCTTGCTTCTGCTCAAACTTAAATTTGAAGGGGCTAAAAAATTTGTGTACATCTTCTCAAACTTTCAAATCCACATATGCACCTGTCATGTTTGGATGCTACCACTGCGTATCCTAATGCACTATTAGATATACTTAAATTAACTGACATTTTTTTAAAATTATGGCAGTTGCTTTCGTTGGATTTGGACACTGTCATTAGTCAAGGCATGGTGAGCTTGTCGCATAAGCAAAAATTAATTGATGATTGTCTCAGTAAATCATTTGAAATTGCCCTTGGAAACGGCGCACATGGTCGCTGCCTGGTATGGCTGATATTTCCTTCTTTTAATCTATTTCTATTTTTCAAATCTATTCCCCTGTATGCCTTGTTTTCAGTTGTCGATTGCGGAAAGCAGAAAATAGTGGTTTGTTTAAATTTCACTACACAAAATGCTATGGTATTGCTATAGCCGCTATTTGACAACATTTTTTTCTTCTAAATATTGTATCATGAAATAATAGCGATTTGTTCAAATTCCGCTCCTCTATAGCCGCTATTTTTCAACACTGCTTGCTTTTGTTATCCCGTTTTTCATGAACATCCATCTACAATTTTTTTCATCCTAGTTCTCCATCAGTGTATAGTTTTTAATACAACATTGGTATGCTTGTGCCCCCTTCCCTCCTTTCTTAGATACAATATCTGGATTATCTTACTTATGCAAGATCAAGTTTTTGTTGTGGTTTATAAACCTTTTTCTTAATTAGAAGGAACTATATAACACATCTCATTGCTTTCAACTTTTTGTGCTTATAGGCTGTTAATGCAGATGCTGCTCTCACAGAGTTAAGGAGTGAACTAGGAAATCAGTTAGCTACTAAAAGCCAGAATATGAAATTGAGGTTTGTTTATTTTATTTTCTTATTCAAATGGATGCCATTCTCCATTTGAGTAAATTCTTTGTCATATCTAGTGAGAATAACATCTTTATGTGAGATAAAAGGAACAATTATCCACAAAAAAAAGGAATAAGTAGTAGTGATTAGATTAAAATATGTGGCTGAGATTTAAAGATTGATTTAATGAGTCATGTGACATATTCTTTCACGCACATGTTTTCCTCTTGACAATCGACTCCCTTACCTCCTTCGCGTTCTCGACCAAAACCTTTCACCAGTTCCAGCCACCATCACTCACCTCATGAGTCCTCTCAACTATCTCATACCATCTCTCTTTGCATCCCATGTGTCGTGAATCTCCATTTCGCCCAAAAAACCCCGTGTTGTGAATCTCCCTTTCGCCGACGTGCCACATGGTCCCATCCACTTCTTCTTTCATTAAATATTCAAATAACAGGTATCGCTTCATCTAATTTTTATTGATATATCTACACTGTGTTTCTTTTTAATTTTTTAATTTTTATTTCTTCATCACACAGGCACACCGCTACTAATTTTGATTATTTTTCAATTGTAAACAATACTTACTAAATTTTAATTTTTTAATTGTTAACTTGTTTATTTTTAGTTTTATTTTTATGGAGATACTTGATAATGAAGTTGATATCGCTCACCGTCAAAAGACTTCAATGATCTAGCAAAAGCGTTGGAGGAATGAATTCTTATGTGCGAAGATGAAATCAAACCTGTAAGTGACAAGATATTTGGTACTTTAATAGAAATATTATGCACATGATATTGGTTTTGGTGCACGTAGTTGGATTGAAACTAAAGATATAAAATGGTGTCAAATGAAAGTATTTTATTTGCTCAAAAGAAGGATTTAAAGTGGAAAAAAAAGTTAGTTTGCCTAAAAGTAGAAAAAGAAAATTGACATGAGAGGGATGTAATGTAAGGATTGTTTTCAAGAGAAGCATTGAGGGTAAATATGAAGTCTTAAAAATTTTTATGAAGTTCATTCACATATACTTGTCACACCTAGAAAAAAACAATTTTTAAGATCGGCAAGGAGTGTAAACATTGTTAATATGAATTTATTATTTTCTTACAATAGAACTAATGTGAGGACGTCAAAAGTTTATCAATTACTAAAGGAGCGAGTTGAGAGTTATGACCATATATGATGCACACGAAGAGATTTTCAAAATTATTCAAGGGATTAGAAAGAATTGGTCAAAAACTCTAATGCAGATATGTTTATTGATAATTTCAGAAGAAAACATGAGATGAATCATTCATTTTTCTATTATTATTAGTCTAATGATGAAGGGAAAATGAAATATGTATTTTGAGTTGATGACATTTGTCGGAAAATTACTAGTTGTTTGGAAATGATTTCATTTGACACAATAAAAAATACAAATAAGTATTCCATGTCACCATTCACTAGCGTAGATCATCATTGTCAAAGCATAACCTTTAGAGTTAACATTTTTAGCAGATGAATATTGAATCATTTGTGTGGTTATTTGAGACATTTTTGAAAGCAATGAAATGACATATGCATGTTGTGATAATAACATATTAAGACCCGACTATGACATTGCAATGGATGAAGTTTTTAATGGGTCTTCTCAGATTTTGCATGTGATACTTTCTAAAAAAACTTTCAAAAAAAGTGGGGGGTTTCTTAAATTTTAATATGAATTTTAATAATCGTTTCAAGTCATGTTCTTGGAACTCTAAGTACTTAGAAGAATTAAACTTAAATTTGAATAATATTAAAAATGATTTCAACTTGGAAGAAAACGACTGAATTTCTAAAATGTATGATCTTAGAAGCATGTGGATACCCACTTAATTTAAAGATATATTTATGGTTGGAATTTTGAGAGCAACCTCTAGATGTGAGAGTGAAAATTCATTTTTTGGTGACTACTTTAATAAGAAACTTACTAGTGGAATTTTGGATGTGATTCGATTCTTCTTTAAAAGCACGGAGGCACAAAGAAGTTTTTACAGATAATATTTAAGAATTTAAGATGCATATGGATTTAGAGAAGCACAATATATAGGTTTATACTAATGATTTTTTTTTTTTTTTACATATATAAGATGTAGTTGTGGAATTGAAGGAACAAAAGATGAATGTGAGAATTTATTATTTTAAATACTTAATAATGTTGTGGTCAATGACACCAAAGTGAGAAAATATAGCACGTGTCTTGAGAGTCAACGTTTTACATGAACAATGTGCAATGCCGTTAGAAAGACGATAAACATCTTTATATTTGCTCACTTTGGTGTCATTTACTACAACATTATCAAATATAAAAATAATAAATTCTCTCTTTCCTCTTTCGATCTTTCAATCCCACAATCTACACATGCACTCCACAACTCCCTCTGAAGTATTTAAAAAAGTTTGTGAGTGCAAACCTCTTTACCTTGCTTCTTTAAATCCATGTGCATCTTCAATTTTGGAATAGAAGGAAGTGCGTCATTATCTACAAAAAGTTGTTTGTGCATCTGTGATTCTAAAGCATAATCAAATTGCATCCAATATTTCATTAAAGTAAGATATTTATTCAAGTAGTTACCAAATAATGAATTTTCACTCTCAAATCTTGAGGTTGTTCTCAAAATTCCATCCATAAATATATCTTTGAAATATGTTGGTATCTAAATGCTTCTAAATATCATACATTTTAGAAAGTTAATATTTTCTTCAACTTGAAATCACTAATAGTATTATTCCATTTTAATGCTAATTCTTCTGAGTACTCTAAGTTCCAAACAAATTATTTGAGACGGTGATTCATATTCAAATTTAAGGAACCACTCACCTTATTCAAATTTATAATGTGTCACATACAAAATCTATGATAAGACCCATTACAAACCTCATCCACTGCAATCGTTATAGTCAGGTTTTGGTATGTTACTATCACCACATGTTTATGTCCTCCCATTGCTTTCAAAAATGTCTCAAACAACCACATAAATGACTCATATTATTCATCTACATAAAATGTAAGCACCAAATGTTATGTTTTGACGATGATGATTTACGCCAGTGAATGGTGTCACAGAGTACTTATTTGTACTGTATGTTGTGTCAAATGAAATCACATCTCCAAATAAAGAGTAATTATTCGACAAATGCAATAAATCCAAAATACATATTTCAGTTTCCCTTCACTATCAGACTCATAATCATAGAAAAATGAATGATTCATCTTATGTTTTCTTCTAAACTTATCAATAAACATATTTACATCAGAGTCTTTGATCAATTCTTTTAAATACATTGAATAATTTTGAAAATCTCTGTGTGCATCATATATCGTCATAACTCCCAACCCGCTCATTCACTAACTAATAAGCTTTTGAAGTCTCCACATTAGCTCTAGTGCGAGAAAACAATAAAAATTCTAATGAGCACTGTTTTCACTCCTTGCCGATCTTGATATTGTTTTCTTCTAGGTGTGAGAAGTGTATGTGAATGACCTTCATAAAATTTTGAGACATCATATTTACTCTCAATAGTTCTTTTGAAAACAATCTTTGCATTACATCTCTGATCCCTCTCGTGTCAGTTTTCTTTTTCAACCTTAGGCAAACTATTTTCAATTGAGACAAGACTATCTTTTTCCCCCGCTTTAAAACTCTCTTTTGAGCAAAGAAAATACTTTCATTTGACACAATTTTTATCTTTTGGTTTAGTTGAACTACACACATTAAAACCAACATGTGCGTAATTTTTTTAAAAATTTCCTCCTATTAAAGTATCAATACCTTGCCAATCACAAGTGTGAGTTCATCATCACATGCAGGCATCCATTCTTTCGACAAGTTTTCTCGATCATTGAAGTCTTTTGATGGTGAGGCTAAATCAATTTCATTATTATTTATCTCCATAAAAATATTCCTAAAAGTAAACACGACATAAAATCAATAAATAAACAAATAAAATCTAGTAAGTACTCTTTGCAATAAAAAAATTTAGTGTAAAATTAGTAGCAACATGTGAAGAGAAATCAAGTAAAGGAAGAAACAAAAAAGCTGATTTATTAATAAAATGTAGATGAAACAATACATGTTCTTTGAATGTTTCATGAAAGAAGTGGATGAGACCCTGTGTCACGTCGGCGAAAGGAGATTCACGACAAGAGGGGTTGAAGGCGGACGAAAGATTCACATCGATAGGGACGCAGAGGGAGATGTGGTGAGAAGATGAGAGGGCTCGTGAGTGATGGTGGAAGGTTGGGGGTCGAGAATGTGAAGGAGGTTTGGGAGTCGATGGGTCACATGTGAGTGAAAGTATATAGCTCAGGACTCACTTAATCAACCTTTTAATTTTATCCACACATTTTAATCTTATTACTACTAATTATTCCTTTTATTCTTACATAAAAATGTTATTCTCACTGGATATGTCCCATATATGTATATTCTAGTTGTATTATAGAGGTACTCCACTTTCCCTGCATGTCCCATTTAAGTAATTGTAACAATTTGGATTTGACAGCTGTAGTTAGTTGAAATTGAAATATTTAGTATGATTATCTGTTAGAGAGGGAACAAATAACAGGGCGAAAATAATAGCATGAGGTCTTTTTTTTCTTTTTTTTGGAGTGGTCTTAGGGAGGGAGTGTTGTGATCTTTGAAGCAACACCTGACATGACCAGGTCAACACTACTAATGTAAACAATGTATGACACTAATTCTGATACATATTTTTATATATTATCATTAAATAAAATAAGAATGTTATAAAAGATCTAAATTGAGCAATTTTCTTAAAAAAGAATCAAAAACATGATATGATAGTCTTTCATCTTCATTCATCATGCTACTGAAAAGCTAGAAATGATGTAGTCAAATTCAATTTCCATTGCTTCGACACATCTTAAACTTCCCTAGATGTGTCCAAGGATAGTGTGTCAAAGCAAAGAAAAAACGATACTGTTTGGGGCACTTGTCTGAATTGTTGGCCACGTGTCGAAGGAGTGTCAAACACAACACGTGTCGGAGACGGAGACATGCCTAATCCAAGAGGTTTTTGTACTTCACAGGCTATGATTTCTCTCGAACACATGCGGGGGCATGTATTCGTGTGTTCTGATTTTTGTTCTTGTATCGCTTAGGCACAAGTGAAGAGATATAGGTTATTATCAAAACTTTCTATGTCTTTCCAATATAATGATCCAGTTCTATCAACCTAAAGCTCCTGATCTGGGAGCTGTTGTTGAATCCGAAATTGAGATACCAACATTTAGAGGATAGAATATTTACTGGTGATTACTGACTAACCAAACTGATACAGTAGCACATTTTATTTATAGAAGTTATTAGAGGTTAGGGGTGCTTTGAGAGGATGAAAAGGAGCTAGAGTTGTTATATGTGACTAAGATGTCATAGGCTAGAGTAATGGAATCAGTCTTTGGCAAATGCAAGGTAAAGCTACCAATAATAAATCAACAATGGATCTCACTCTTCCCTGGACCTGGACATGGTAAGAGTTTCATAGTACCGGGTTGCTCTTCTATGGGTGATTTGAGAGGACACACTCTCATTTGGTTCCTAAGTGGGGTGGCGTAAATAGAACGTGACATAGGGCCGATCAAACTATCCTAATCTGAGTGCAAGTTAGCAGGCTAAAATTGTCAAAGTGCTAATTTACAAACTTGCTGGTGAAATTTTGAGAGAAAATCTTGGATCAGAGAGAGAGAGAGAAAGAGAGGTGGGTCATAGTTTTCCATAAATTGTGGATCGGACAATATATTGTTTGTGTTTTTAGTAGGGTTTGAATTTCAAAATAGAGAATTAACTGCAAATTGTGCTGCCACGTGTATAGCTTAAAATGGCAAAAAGAGTGTACAATTCAGAGGTGATGTTTAATAGGTGTGTTGCTTGAAGAAGTGGTACTTGTCAAAAGCTATAAAAAAATGAGATCTATAGTAGTCTGATATTAAGATTCCCTGAACACAAACTCTCACGCATACCATCTCTCAATTCATACAGACACCTAATCCTAGTGAAAGTCTAAAGAATATCAACCATTTTGAAAGTGTCACAAACAATTTCTCTGCACCATAATAAAATTCTTGTAAGCCTAAAGAAATTTGAAGCATTCATTTGTGCAATTGAATCGTAGAATCTCTTAAAACACTAGCGTCGAAAGGAAATCATCTAAAGGTAGGAGCTCTATGTCTTGACCATGTTTAGATGAAAAAAATAATAGATTATGAAATTGAATATTAATATGCATCTTGAATTCAATGGATGATTGAAAAAGCTTATTATGTTTTTTCAATCATCCATTAAATTCAAGATGCATATTAATATTCAATGTCATAACCTATTATTTTTTCATTTAAATCATGGTCAAGACATAGAGCCATTACCTTTAAATGGTTTCCTTTCGGCGCTAGTGTTTTATGAGATTCTACAATTCAATTTCACGAACGAGGGATTCAAATTTCTTTAGGCTTACAAGAATTTGTTTATGGTGCAGCGAAGTTGTTTGTGACACTTTCAAAATGATGGATATTCTTTTGACTTGCACTAGGATGAGGTGTTTGTATGAAGACATCTATAAGGACACTATGATTGTTGTGTTTGGTAGACTCTACTGCGGAACTTTTGGTGCTTGTCGAAATTTTATATACCATACTGATGGAACTTAAACATGAATTTTTTTTGCCAATATTATTGTTTGAAACTTGCTTTACAATATCTCATTACAGGATATATGCAACTAGTTTTATGTTTTTTCATCGATAATACCTTTTTATGGACTTATTTCTACTTTTAGGGGTATTGGAGCTGTTGTATATAATGTTCCAGAGCTTGAAAATGACCAGAAGCTAAAAATAAGTCTAAGGAGTGTTGACAATGAAGATACAACTCCTATCTCTCAGGTTATTCCTTCATCAATTCTCTAATTGCATCTCATATGTGACTTATCTTAACATGTGATATATTACTTGCAATCTATGAAGCATGGACTCCAACGCAAACACCTGACTCGACACATGTTGTATGAGTGTCGGAGACACACCTAATCGCAAAGGTATCCGTGCTTCATACTTTCAATTGGACTTAAATCTAACTTCTTTTGAGAATCTTCTATCAGGCATTTGGAGGTGGTGGACATCGAAACGCGAGCTCGTTCATGTTAAAGTCTGAAGATTTTGAGCAATGGAAGGTGTGATTTGATGTTAATTTGCTCTTGACATGGAGATATCAAAGAGTTTACACTAGAATCTTGAACTTTTACTTTATTAAGCCATGTTATTGTTTTGGTAGTTCTTTGTAACTGTATTATACAATTTTTTTAACTATTTTTTGTAGGCTCTATTTTCAATAAAAAATTAAATCATTTTTATAGTAAATTAAATATAATTTCTGATAATGTTCTGTTTTGCTATTTTTTATGAAATTTTCCAAAATTATTTAATTAATCACTTTTGAATGTTTAAAATGTTGGTAAATAACTTAACACAATTACATATGTTCAATGATCATGCTTCTAGGGAGTAATATTTGCAATAATGAAACAACAAAATAGATATTGCCAAATTGGCATACCCTTTGATATATATAATTCCATTCTCAAAGAGAAATACAATGAGAATAACACTTGTGTGATTTATCAAAAAAAAACACTTGTGTGATTTATCATTATTCCACAAGTAAAACCAATAAACCTCTGAGATAGAGGTTTAGTACAAAAATGCATATATAAAAACCAATGCCTTATAATATGACCCCTAAACAAGTCCACCAACCAAACCAAACCAAACCATTATCACCAATTTATAAGTATAATAATCAGAAAAAACAAAAAGTTAAATCTGTTACTAATTAACAGTTATGGTAAAAGTGTATAAATATTTAATTTTATATGTGATTAAATGTGTATATATATTTAATTAATTATATATATATTCCAGCTTTCAAGTTATTCATTCACCACCAATCTTGATTTTGATTAAGTCTTCAAAATATTAATTTGTAAATGTAACATGTGAAATTTCTTCACCACCAACCATTGGTGTATTAGAAGAATACCATGCATCTTCTGTGATGAATTGCATCCATGAATCATCTTTGTCTTCTTCTTCTAAGCATGAAGATGATGCTCCTAGTATTTCTGGAGACATCATTTCACACTCATTATTGATTATGGTTTGGGAACATTCAATTTGTAACATGCTACATTGTCCTTGTTGCTCTTCCATATCAGAACAGATTCCATTTTTCTTGAACACTCGACACAATGCATACGTATCCTGCAATGCAATCAAGCTCGTTAACGGTCTGTTTGGATTGACTTATTTGAGTTTATTCAATGGCATAAACACTTGTGGGACATGACACTTTGAAAGAGTTTACACAAACAGTTCATGACATTCAAATTGAGCCTAAGTAGTGCTAAAGTAACATAGAATCATACTGTATAGGATTTTTCAACTCAAATCATATTATTATGTAGTCAACAATTGAGGTCTAAACAGAACTAGACAAATGTGTTAAAACCATACAGGACAATCTCTGACAAAGTTTGTAGCATTGGAAACTTTAAGATATTATATTGTAAAACTAACTTGTAAAATGAGAGATATCTACTTGTATGCTGCTTATAGACACTTTTGAGACTATGAACCTGTTTGGATTAACTTATTTGATTTTACCTACTACACAAACACTTGTAAGACTGTTTGAAATAACTTATGGAACGCACTTATGACATGTTCATAAATTGTTTTCAGCTAGTTTCCATAAGCTTTTAAGGATAATATATGAAAACAACATATACATTGTATGAAAATAATTTGACTTTATTTTATCTATTGTTATAAAAATAACTTAATACATAAACACTTATATGATAAATGTTTATGCTATAAGCACTTAATTAAGATGTTTGTCCAAACATGACTTATATCAATGTATGACTCTTTACCATGTTTATTTCATTATTAAAGTCTTAAAATCTTATGACATATAAGTATCTAGGACCTCATGGATACCCTGGCTTAATCATTTAAAGCATTATTTGGTAGGTATTGAACTGTTTCTCTATATCCCTTTGTTTCATTTTATTTTATGGAGTTTTAGTATATAGTATCTATTGGTCTATTTTTGTGTTCGAGAATAAAGTAAAAAGTGACCGACACAAAATGAAAGTGATAGATAGGATAGGAGAATTGCTGCTTTATGAGGGTGTACAAACCTTCATGGATTATGAGAAGAATCTAATAATTCTAGATCATGAAACATAACAATGACAAAAATTGACAAAGACCAATATCACTAAAAATAATTAATTAATTAATTAAAAAAGTGATTTGGACCATAAGTAGGTAGGTATAAGACTTTTGTCTCATTACATTAACAAAAGAAATCACAAGATGCAGTATATAACTTTGTCATATAGAGATATTATAGGAGCACAAGTAAAGAATATGTCAGTTATAAGTTTATAGAATACCTTATAATAAAAAAATATAAAGTAATATGTATAAGAGAAGAGAGAGAAAAAGAAGAAATAAAACTATACTACTAGAAAAAGTTGAAGCTTTGCATGCACACCATGCAGTTTTCCACGTTCTTTTACGGTCCAAATTAACAAAACTCTTTGATATATAGTACATTAAATTCTTTAGCTTCAAGTTTATTTACTGTGTTCTATAGTATAGTGACTGTAATTATAACTGAAAAACAATTATGAAAATTGCTTTTGTCACTATCTTAAGAATCAAACTTCATGCTTTTTCAGATCAAATATATGGTGACAAGTATGCATATACATACAAAGAAAAGAGAGTTATGAAAGTAGGTAAAGGCCAAAGGGTTAGGTGGGCACCAAAGACTAGTTTTGAGTACAACAAAAATATTTGCTTTTATGAGAAATGATAATTTGACATTAAAAACCAAAGGGTTAATGAATAATACAAGATGTTACAATTCATTAATCATCCACCGAACGTAATTAACCACGACTTTGAATGATATTAAACACAATTTTCAAGTATTCAAATACGTAGTTTTGAGGTTTTTAAATATACATGACACGTTCCCTCAAAAAAAAAAAAAAATACATGACATGTGTTCAACATAATTTGTGTTCATATATACACCTGAAAATCATGCAATGACATTCAAAATCGTGGTTGATTTTATTTTGTGAATGATTAATAAGATATAACATCTTGCTATATTTTCCATCTAAGATATAAAATTAATCATATATTTGAATCCATCAACCATCTAAATTGTTGAATTTTGTTGTTGTTTTTTTTTGTTCAAAGAATTTTGTTGTTTTATTGTGTGAAATTACACATCTTATCCAAGCATAAAACGAGAACATTATTTGTAAAACCTAAAGTTATTAACTTAGTTTCCTGCATTGATTTCAACCTTGAGTTTTCAAGCTCTGTAGATAATATGACAGCTAAAATAAAATCCTATCAATTATATCAGTCTAGCACTTAATCATGGAAACAATCATGAGTCACACATCTCAGAAAAAACACAATGCAACTATAATACTAATAATAATAACTTCAACAAGGACTTTATTAAATTTTTTAATTAACATTTTGATTTTTATGTTTGAATTTTTTTATTGGACTTGTATAACTAAATATGTTCACACAAGAATTGTGACAAAACATAATTTTAAAACACTTGCATTGCATGCCTTAACATTATGGAAATTCGCGAACAAATGCGACCAATGAAACCATTTTTCGGTATTTTCTTGATCATTTTTGCTTGCGAAACTATGAGCATTATGAGCATCACACACACACAGCGCACCAAAATGGATCCTCTACAACTAGTTTTACGGTGCAACGTAGAGAGAAATATATCTACTGCACCGTAAAGCCGATTGTAGAGGAACTAAGTAACGAAAAAGTATGCATAATAAGATGTATATACCTGTAATCCAGTGTTATCCTCACACTCTTTATCATCAAGGCGATACTCATGCATAACCCAATCAGTTCTAATTCCTTGAGGAGCTCTTCCTCTATAGTAAACCAACGTCTTCTTCATACCAATAGGTCTGTTTTGGCATGAAACTTTTCTGTCTTTACCAGTAGATTTCCAGTATCCTGCTCTTGTTGCTCTATTTGTTCTAAATCCATTAGGGTATTTCCGGTCCCGTGGTCCGAAAAAGTACCACTCTGGATCTCTACTAGGCAAAAATGATTTCTCTATTCATAGCAAAAAAAGAATATGTTTCCATCAAAATCCGAAAATTGAAAAACTTAGCCTAATGTAAAATACATACACATATATGCATACATATAAGTGAAGAAAATTTCTATAACGAAGTACATACATGATCACATTACCTAGAGAGTAGTGATATGGAAAATTAGGTCCAAATTTGGAAGTAGTTTTCTTATAAAGATTTTATATCCTATTTTAGTTCTTAGGATCGTTCTAAATTGCCGCCTTCAACCACAGCCACGACCACATCCACAATTGCAGTTGCATCGACTACACATTTTCCTGCAATTTTTAGCAATATCGAGGTTCGCAGTCTTACTGCAACCGTAGCCGCAATTCTGAACCATGATTCATAGTTGAGGGCGGCACAAATGTCAAGCTAATGCAGCCATAGTTTTAGGCTTATGAAATTAGACAATTTTCAAGTTTATAAATAAACTTTGAATCCATGTTTAATAATGTAATATTTTCACATTACAGAAAGTTGCACCAAACTCTTTGATGCAAGAACTTCATAACTAGATTATTAATAACATATATACACATTTTCTTGCACATGATATTGAAAAATGAAAATTAAATGGTTATAAAATAAAAAAATGTGAATGTGCAATCCAAATTTGGTAAATGAAAAATAACAGAAATAAAGAATATGGACCTGCTAATTCCCAAGGTTCACATTTGTAAAGATCAACTTCAGGAATTATATCAAGTTCAATTTCTTGACCATTGATTTTCCTCTTTAGATAATAATTGACAAGCTCTTCATCAGTTGGATGAAACCTGAAACCTGGTGGTAATCCAACTGGTGACATAATTTTCTTTCTATTCTTCTAGTTTTTGTAAAAGTGTTTTCACTCATCACAACCATCATTGCTTATAAATACACACAAAAAAGAACCAAAGTTCCTTATCTTTGAGTTTTTTATTTCTCTCTCTCTTTCCTCCTTTTTCTTTAACAGAATTATAGATTCTGACATAACGTTTGATACAAGCCTTTCCCTATCAATAATTATACTTCTTTCTATCTATATATAATGGCCTTTAATATGGTCATGATCCAAGGACTAAAATGTCTATTTACTGACTTTATAGACCGACTTGCTACGACAAGTTTCATTTGTGTTATCAATTTGCAATAATATTAAGTCGGTAAATAGACATTTTAGTCGTTGAAATTGTAATGATTGTTCAGTTTAGGGAAAATACTTAGTTGAGCACGTACCCAACAAATCAATTTTAGGCACACATGCAATAATGAAAAAAAGTGAAAAGAGAAATTAATTGAATAATATTTATTTTTAAAAAATTAAGTAAAATACATTTTGATGTGTGTGTTTAAATGGTGTGTCCAATAGCATGTGCCCAAACAATACTTCTTCTCAATTTAGTTCTTCAAATTTAGGAAATAACAATTTTGCACATTTATTTGGAAAATGTCAATCAATTTACACTTTTCTCAAATTTTTCACCACAATTTTAAAGGTTTTATACTTGTTTTGATGAATATTTATTGAAGAAATATTTTGATGGAGGGATTAAATTGTTATTTTAAAATTTTGAAAAATGCTAACGAGTGTTCTTAAAACATTGGTTAAAGTACTAAAAGTAATAAGTTTGTCTTAAAAAATTATGTAATTATTACATTGATAAAAATAACAACTTGTATTTTCAAAACAAAATTTTCTTTAATAAATTCCTTAACCAATGTACTTAGGGCATTAGTCAGCAAAACTTCAAAAATCTTATCAAGTCAATTGACTAACACTTACAATTTACCTATGACTAAAATATCTATTTACACGATATTAAGTTTTTTATAGCAATAAAAAATTGGATTAACCTGCTATACTAAGTTAACCTCAAGGGTCCACCCTTGAACTTTTTTCTAATATGTACACATATTAGAAGCACCCCTTTATGTATTTCCAAGTGAAGTAAATAAACGCTTCTTATAGTCCTGTACTTTTTCCTTATTATTTGATTTTGATGGCCCTTTTTCTTTGTTTTGGGAGAACATTTTGGAACAAAAGTAGGAAAGTCATTAGCCAGCAGAGAAGAGATCCTGTAATCAGTTGTATCTAGATCAGCCAATTAGTAATACAAGCAGACAGCAAACACTTTTTAGAAGCAGAAGAATATGGCAACTTAATTCTACTAGCTAGACTAGCTAGGTAGCAAACTTGGACATTCTGTCTTTGTCATTGTTTATATTTAATTATGGTTGTGTTAACGCGGAGCACTAGTTAAGAAAGTTAAAAATAGAAATCTTTTATTAAAGACAACAACTTTTTGACTTTTTAAAAGTAGAACATTCCACTTTTCACCATTTTCCAATGTAAAGTTTCTACATTAATCTTCTTAACTAGTGTCTCGGGGCACTAGTTAACATTTCCCATTTAATTATAATAATATGTCTTAACAAAAATGTGCTTAATTTGTTTAACTTTATGCTGCTTGATTTTTTTTGGTTAGATAGACGAAATAGCAAAATCATTATAAACTCATACATAAGTGGAGGTGTCGGGGTTTGAACCCCTACTATGGCGTCTGATCTAACAATTTCTATGTTTTATCAGTTGAGTTAGGAATTGTGGATTGTTGTTTGAACTTTTAAATTATAATAATGTATATCTACCATCTACGATGTTCCTCAATAATTTTACATTCTCATCCAAATAACTTTAAGATTTCATTCAGCTTAGACATTGAGATTGCTTTACTAGCTAGCTAGATATTGAAGAGTTTGTTATTACATCATGCATAGTATGGGATACTTACATCAACAAACAAACACACACAAAACTATCTAGACCATGTTTAAGATCATGAACACTACATCTCGTTAGTTATTTCTTTATGGGTATATATGCAAATACATTATTATAAGGGTTGTACAAAATGGTAATCAAGGCAGGTTAGTTGTTAAGGATGCAACTCATATTCCATAAATACACTGATTCATATTGCATTGCTGATTTGAGGATCTTGTTATGAGTTTATGTTTGTTTATTAAATAGAAATGAATATATTAAAAATACCACAATCCTTTAGTGTAGACAAGGCCCCAAGGATAATGGAAAATAGCATCCCTAAGACAATACACCTTAAAGCACATAATGGAGAGAAAGCAAACCAAACAACAACCATCCAAAACACAAAGAATCCAATAAGACTATCCCTACTAACATACACTAAGAGCATCTTCATGTCCAGCGTACGTGTCTCTTAATTAATAGTTGGGTCTAAGAGACTCTACTAATAAGGTTATTTCTTTATTTTTCGCCTTTAGTTAATAGTTTTTTTTTTCATTGAATCTATCGAAATCTCTTTCATTAGGTGTTTTTACTAAATTTTGAACAATGCAGGGACTATGATACAAATCTCATTTATTTACATATGTGTTTTGCATTAACCAACTCTAGAACAAGTATTATAGTGCGACATGTGGGTCCACTTAAGAGATTACTATAAAGAACCAAGTATTAGAACAAAATTATCAAGTGCTAAAATTTATGATGTCAAGTGGGGACCACGTTAAGAAACCTAAAGTGAATTATTAAGTGATTATCTATGGAGATTTTTTTTTAATCTTTAGCGCTATCTTGTCTCCGTTGAGTTTTTAGAACTAAATTCGAATAGTTATATTTAGGGATGGGAATAGGCTAGGTCGAGTTAGGCTTTGCAAGGCCTAAACCTGACCTGCCATATTTTTATAAAGCCTAAGCCTGACATGCGGCCTGTCATAGACCTACTTTTTAGGTCTGAGTCTGGCCTTCTGAAAGTCTGATACAGTCTGCTAGCATGTTTAAAAGTCTATATCTTATGGACATCTTTAAATAAGTAATGTGATCTAAGTTTAAATGGACTAGCGAACTAATAGTTCAATTAGATTAAACTCTCTTTTGATAATCAACACGAGGTTTTAGAGAATTCGACTATATATATATTATATCATATTTCTATTCTAGTTTATAATAATACATTTATATATGCAAAAAAAAATTAATGTATACTAATAAAGCTTAAATTATTGAAAAAGTTTACATATTTATATTTTAATTAAAAGTACAAAATATAATATACTAATAAATAATATTATTCATATTACTTAAATAGGCCGGACTAATAGGCTTAAGAGGCTTTTTGAGAGGCATGTGGCCTGACCTTTTAAGCTAAATAGGCTTAAAAAAAGTCTAGACTTTCTCTATTTAAGAAAAACTCTGGCCTGGCCTGACCTGTCGTAGGCTAGATCGTAGGCCTTGTAGGCCGGCCTGGCCTATTGCCATCCCTAGTTATATTCTCCATTTCTTAAAGGGTCTTGCTAACGTCCTCAGGGCAATGGTTAAGGAATCTGCAAATATAAATTTTGTCTTGAAAATATAAAATGTTACTTTTGATTAAGTAATTATTACACAACTTTTTCATAAAAACTTACTTATTTTGGATGGTTAACCAATGCCCCAAGGACATTGGTTAGCATTCTCCTTTCTTAAAAAATGTTGATATACATTATAATTTTTAGGTTTATAAATAATAAATAATACTACTTAAAAAAAAGGTTTATAAATAATATAATGGCAGATATATTATTTCTAAAACTAATCAAATTAGTTTGACATTTATTTTACACAAAAATTATACTTCTCTAGTTTTTTTTTTCTATATGAAAGACATACGGGTCAACAAAACTTAATGTATTGGACAAAATACATAAGTTTTGTAGATTTATATAAAAAGGATTGGAAGTGGTAGTAATAATGTTGTTAATTTCTTTTAAGAAATGAAGATGTTCCCTATATATCATTAAATTCGGCTAAATTTGTTTTTCATTTATAAAAAATAATTGCCATATTATTCAAGGAACCGGTAAAAAGGAAAGATAAATTTTTAGGTAGAAAGAAAAAACAAGAAACATTTTTTTTTTAGAGAAAAAACAAGGAACATTTGTCAATCACATGTGTTCCTTGTAACATGTCATTTGTCAAATCTGGGAAATTTAAATCAGCAAATTCTACTTTCAATATGTTGTACGTGGATCAATATGTCTGGAATCTCTTTTGCCAATTAGGGTAATGACACCATGTGAATAAAGATTATTACAGTGTTGTACAGAAGCAAAAAAAAAGATTATTACAGTGTTGTACTATTCTTTTATGAAATACACATGGATCCTTAAATCTCTTAGAGAGAATCGTTTTGGAGACCTTAATGCAATGTAGCGCCTCTCTTCAAAATATTGGAAAGAGCATGATTCTAAATGTTGATGTTATGCATGCAAATTTATTGTTTATTGTTTATGGACGGGGCCGTTTCTGAGATCCTGGCGGTCTAGAGGCGAACCTACAATTTGGATCTTAACTAATAAATATGTATAAAAAAAATATTGAATTCCTAAAGTGTGAAAATAATTTTCTTGAAGTGATAGGTTTTATTACGTTACGAAATGTAAATATCCAATTTCCTAATATGTCATTCTTCGATTAAAATGTATATGGTTTTAGCATTCCTTAATGTTTTTTACTTAATGAACCCTTAATTTTATATTTTAGGACCCAAATTTTAAACTTATTTTTTGGGACCTAGGATGGTCGCTCTGCTTCAGATACGGCCATGTCGACAGAAGGGGGCAAAAACCTCCCTCTTTGGAGTAATATTGCACATATTTTCTTCACATACTTGGGGTTGATTATTGTCATTTGTTTAGAAGGAATTGAATGATAGATTACTGCCATTAGAAGAATGCATAAATTTTGGTGAAAAAAAAAGAGTGCAAAACATATAATAAAAGCTATTGAAAACGACAATTTGAAAGACCAAATCTATTTTTCAAAAAGTATTCTCCATTACAACAAGTAGTTCAAGTATGTATTTGAACGAGAAGGATAAAGTGTAAATTGAGATCGTACCTGAGCGTTGCAGTGATGCCACACTTCTATAGAAGAGCTCGTTGTAACTATTTCTGTGTAACCCGACGTGGATTGCAAAAGACAATTGGAGATCGGTTGAACGACCATGATCGTCTTAGGGATGTGCTTTTGTGTGGTTAGGCACATATGTGACCTTCCCTAAACTTCTTTGAGGTGGTATATCTCATTGTTGGGTCTGTGCTATTCTATAATTTACCATTTACAAAAATTAACGTCTTGTTTTGGTGGTTCAAACCCCGAACCTTACATATATTATGCATTGTCCATACTAACTGAGCTAAACTCACAAGGACAAAAAAATTAACGTCTTATATCATATATAGACTATATATATAAAACAAAAAAACTAAATCTAAAGTCATTTGATATCTAACTTAATTAATCAAGATTAACGTCATTTAATAAAAACGCATAAGACATTAATTTTGATGTATTATAATGGTATATCAAAAAATGAATATTTAAGCTCTTAATTTGAAATATAATAAAGTCGATGGCAATAACTGTCTGAACGTAATCCAAAACTGTAAAAAGAAATTTTGCATGTCTCGTTAGTATAGCTCATATTATAAAAGGTTGAGTTGCCAATTTAATTTTGAAGATTAAAAAAAAGGAAACTATTCACTCAAATTATTCAACTGGCCCAATAACTTTTCCTTTGCTTCCCTCTTTTATTTTCCTATCTCTTCTTCTTTTGCCTTCTTCTGAGTTTTTTTCTTTAATTTTCACCTTGAATCAATGAGCTTTTGCTTTTTAACCTAACTTTCTACGTAATTATTACTCAGCAATAATCCCAATATATTTTACGAGGGTTTTACTTTTATCACTCCTAGAGTCCCTTTTCTACTTGGATGATTCTAAGCCATCTTTTATGTTTTCTCATTGCTTTATTAATATTTTGGCTTTGATCAAGATCAAAGCTAGCACATCATATCTTTCTTATTACATCTTCACTTTTTCAGATTTTACAAAAGAATAATGTACTCATTATTCTTTAGACTTGTTTGCATCTTCTCTTTCTTATAAAACCAAAACTTTAGCTGTTTCATGTTTCTTGTTTGTCATGTCAAACAAGAGCTTGCACTAAACACTTCAATTACGACGTCAAATAAATAAAAAATAACAATTCAATTTACCAATTTAGATAGTAGCTGTCCTTCTCCCAAAAGCTTTCAATAATTAAGGAGAAATCATCATGAACCCAAAATTAATAATATGTATGGTGGATGTTTTTTTTTTTAAGGTAAACTAACCCACCTAAATTGACAATATATATGGTGGATGTTAATTAAGAATTATGGAATGAGAGGGACGATGGTCATACACATCAGAAAGATACAAAGCATATGAATACTAATTCATTTTAATTAGAAAAGAATATTTGTACAATTATTTTATGATATTTTTGACAATGAGAAGGGAGACAAATAAAGTTTTCACAAAAGTTGTCATAAAATGGTTGTCCAAATATCATTACTCTTTTAATTAATAATGTTGTAAATCAAATACTTCCACGAACTCCTATGATATGGGCCTTATTTAGGCATACATAAGCTTTGGTTTAGGTTTGTCCAAAACAATTATTTCAAGTAAACCCCAAAAAAGAGGTGTCAATATTAATACTTTGATAAAAAAGAAAAAATTCCTAAACTAGACATATCAACTAAAATGAAACATTTCAATGAAAAAATGAACATAAATGAAGTTATGAATGGATATTACCTGTGTCGGAAAAGGTTATGAGGATTTATCTTTAGGACTCCATAGAAAAAAATACCCGAAGTCATCTCCTAATTGTGTTAAAATAAGAAAAATAATGGCCTCCGTCCAAAAAAAATTGGGGACTAAGAGACATATAGGGGGACTAAAAAGGACGGTTCAAAAGCTATTTGCTAGAAATTTCTTTTTAGGCTTCCCTTGTTTCTCCCAGCAACCCCGAAATGATCATAATGCCCCCGACAACAACTAACTGTCGTTCGCTACCAAACATTCGTTAATTGTCATCTGCTCTTTTTCAAATGGCAGTTAATTGTTGTTGCGTTCTGGTCTTATTCTAGAATAGCAACAACAACTCCCACTTTTACATAAACTAAACAAAAAAGAAGCAAAAACTCCCTCTAAACTCACTCAAATGAATCTATCCAATTTCTTTCTTCAAAGTCAAGAAAGTTGTCAACAATATTACAAGTATTCATAATTTCTTGTATTCACATTGTTAATTATGTATATATTTCTTCCTTCAAAAGTTGGTCAAATGTTAGTATTTATGGTTGGAGACATTATTGAATTTTTGGGTAGTTTATGATCCAATATTTGCATGTTATGAATGTGAATGTTGTTTAGACTAGGTTTAAGTTCAATGTGATAGTTTAAAACTTAAAATAACCCAACGAACCAGGTATGCATATTTTGCACTCCAAGTATTTGATGAAATGTTTGAATCAGTTTTTCATTGATTTATGTTGAGTAGATATGACGGACAACCAACATAAGCGAAGATTGGGCAAGGATTCCAATTTTGAAGCTCCATATCCAAAATTCCAATTTTGAAGGTCCATATCCAAAATTTAATTATTCGTTAATAGATAGATCAATGAATGTAAAAAGAGTGATAAATTGGGGGAAATTGAAATATGATGAAGTTTGGATCCAAGTCCACTAGACACTAGCTGTTGAAGTTGGGGCATTTATTTCGAAGACAAATTGAAAGCAAGATATATATATATATATATAGACACACAAGTGGCTTTGGAGACAAAAAAAAAACAAATGAATAAATATATGAAAAAACACTTGTATGGTCACAATTATAAATGTAAAATATATAGACATACCCGTATTTAGAAAATCTGAAAAAGGTAAAAAAATTAATAATTTATATTTTTCAAGTAATTAAATGATATATTTTATCATGTGTGTTTAAATGATTTTATTTAGGGTTGTGAATATATAACTTTGTCAAATAGTATATATGATACATTTTGTCATGTAGTCAAATGAATGTATGATGGGACACATTATTTTTCATGACAAGATGTTCCATCTGGTTTGTTTAAAAAGTTAAAAATAAAAACACGTACTATTGTATTATTATGTTTTGAACTACGAAACTTCATTAATAATTAAATTCGTAATTTCATTGCAATTTTGGAGAATAACAAGTGCAATATGTAGTCCTCTCTATTAAAGTCTGAGACATGACTACACATGATTTCCTTTTTAAAAATTATCGATGAGTTGATAAAATAAGACGATAAAATATTCCAAATATTTAATGATTTTATTTTTGTATGACCGTAGGAGGTTTATATGATTTTATTTTTGTTTTGGGGGAGTGTTGTGGCGTGTTCACAAGTGTCATCCATACTCTTATTGGCACTCTTAAAGTATATCGTATTCTTTTGAGGTACGATTGCTTTTAAGAAAATGTGAACAAGTGTCCTTAAGACATTGTTTAGTAACTTTAAATAGTAAGTTTTTGTCAAAATTTATGAAATTAATGCATTGGAAATTGGAGTTTTTGACTTTTTTAAAGAATAATTTCTTTATTATGAATCCTTAAAGAGTGCCCTTAGGGCACTTGTTAACAAGACCCTTGTTTTTATTAAGTGAAGAGTATAAAAGATTTGAATTATATTCATAGCATGAGATACTTTTATATACAACTAATCTCAACTAGCTTGTGCCAAACAAAACAAACTAATTGTCAACAATTTTATAACTAACTACTAACAAACATAAAACTAATTTATGAATTATATTCTCAATAAGATTAGCACCTATGAAGCCTGGATATAAATACGGGTGCATGTACGATACGATATGTTGGAACAAAATATGTTTAACATTATCCTTTGAGTTTTGATGATAACACGGTATTAAAAATTGTCAATTGGATATGCTAATATTTGTTCAAGTGTGCAGGACCATAGACAAAAAATTTCAATGTCTTATTTAAGCATAGGTTCTGGAAGAACAAATGAGAGCAATGAAATAATCAAGAAGGAAGCTTGAAGTTCTGAAGAGTAGAGGTTCTGAAGACAAGAAGTTCTGAAGACAAGAGGTCCAGAAGAAGCTGACGTCATCAGAATCACTCTCCTGATCATCAGAAGCTGGCGTCATCAGAAGTTCTGAAGATCATCAGAAGCTGATAAATTGAAGCTTTTCAGATGTTGTTCAAATGATGATTTAATCAAGCCTATCATCAGAAAAGACTAGAAACATGAAGCAACAGTTATTTCAAAAGGATTTGAAGGCTTTGGATGCTTATTCTTTGGAAAGAGTTGAAAAAGGACATTTGTACGAAGTGTACAACCACTATCTCCACTACTCTGATTTTGTGTCTGCTAGTACAAGAACAACAGTTGTGCCTGCAACGGTGTTCCTCTAGACTTGGAATGGATTTGAAATTGATCCTTCATATGACAATAACCAAATCAGGCAACAGATCATTGGTGATTTGATCAAGCTTCAAACGACTCTTTTTTGATGTGCTGGCATTATACAACGTCTCTTTCACATCTCTATATAAAGGAGTGAAGACATAGAGAATTGCAAGACTCACGCAACAATTTACAAGTGTCAAAACTCTGCTGAAATTGTTTCACATCAAAGTTCACTTAGAATTTCGTTACAACTTCCATATCTTAGAAATTCTAGAGTCTTAAAGAGTCTGTATCTAATTTATATTATGAACACCACTGATTGTATATCAAGTGTTCAACCTCAAACAAATTTCTTTGTAATTCTGTTTGAATAGAAGTTTCTTGATTTAGTTATTGAGCATAGGAAGTCTCTTGCAGTTGTGCTTGAGCATAGGAAGTCTCTTGATTAAGTTCTTGAACATAGGAAATCTCTTGCAGTTGTGCTTGAGTAGTTTGAAGTCTCTTGCTAGTTTTAGCAGTGAGCAATTGTAATCAGATATTACATTTTTAGTGAACTCTCCTTGGAAGTGCAAGGGGGACAGGACTACTTCCGCTTTGTGGAAGGAACCTGTATAATTGCTCTGTGTCTTTCTTCTCTCTCTCTTTCTCTATTTTATCCACTACATTTAGATTCTGAACATCACTTCAGAAGCTGAATTCTATCTGCTTCTGAACAGTGACTTCAGTAAGAAAAAACGAAGAAAAAGCAAACACAAATCGTGAACAATATAACCACATATTTTAAAAGTCGTGAACATATATGTTTCCTGCCTTCAAAATTGGTCGTCTTTATATTTACCAGCCTCACAACAAAAATGATGTCATTAAGAATCCAAAGTATAAGGAAGGTGGTAACTTTTTATATCTCACTAATAAATTTGGTTGAATTGACATTGTTTACACATAAAAATTATAGATAACCAAAGAAACGAACCAACCACATCACATAAGAATGATGCCACTAAGACTCCATGTATAAATTGGATAAAAATTCCAGAAAATATAAAAATATTACTTGCGATTCCAGATTTTAAATAGATATACATGATTTTCAACAAATATCATAACCATGTAATGATGTTACATAAGTTTTAGGTTATATAGATATCAAATGATCTATTTCATCATCTTAATATTGACCGTATGAGATTCTGTAAAAAAAAAAAAAAATCAAAGTTGTCAAAAATATTTTAATATCGCTAATTACATAGTCCACCTGCAATGTACAACCATAACTTATTAATAACCTAATGAAAAACATACAATGGAATATAAAACTTCGTTTAAAGAGAAATAATCATCTTAATTATCAGTTACAGCCACATTTTTGTCTAAATATGCAAGTAACGACACAATTAGTACTTGATTTTTGGGATGATTAGTAGTTAATTAGATTACCAAACACTTGAAACCCAACATTTACATTTGTAGGCTATTTAATAAAATGAAATATATAAATAACATTTAAGCACATTAATACTGAGCTATTGTTAAAAACACAAATGTAATTTTTGTCTGCTAAGGATTCTGCATTTTGTACCATTGATTGTTCTTTTGATATTGTCTTAGCTGTAATTTATCATAATGATGTAGGTGATTTTTGGGGACTATTTTTTCTTTTAGAGTTTTGTTAGCAGATTCATATATGTTCTTTGAGGTCTGCTTTATAAATTGTTGTTAGGAGTTGATTTAGGAGGTGGTCAGTTTCTTTGATGTTGGATATTGCTTTGGTGTCCTTTATATTAATGTTTATCTATGTACATTGTATTTCCTTTCAGGTACTTCTGATACCATGTTTTAATGCAATAGTTTTTGTCTTTCAAAAAAAAAAAACACAAATGTAATAGTTATAATATATTTAAACCAATTTACATCTACCAGCAAAACATTAATTATGCATTAACAACATAAGACGCATACAATTACATAAACATTTAATAAGTTAATGTGTACTTACCCTCAATATCCCTTTTCTGTTGGGTACATTGTGTTGACTTTATTTGTCATATACAAAATATCATCCCATCAATAATTATTAAAATACATGCATTGCATCATCAAAACACTAACATCTGCAACTAAACAATTATTGATTGACAATAATACAATGACAAGTTGATGTTCTTCTATTTTTGACATATTTATGATTAACAAAATGTTAGTTGTACTTAACCAATTTTTAACAAAAGTGTAACCACAACTTTACTGCTTCTGACATTTAATGAAAACTAATGAAAACAATTAAATGCACTTAATCAAATTTTAATTTACATGATTATGTGTTTACAGGGTTGGTAGTGGTACCAATTTCCCATTGATCACTGATTCTTAATTATTCTTTGAAGTAATTATAGGTGTTTAATACACATGTCTAGAGTGAGAAACCAATTTCGATGTCAACATGAACCCGTTTGTCGTAAACAGTACTTGTCTAAAGTTGGGATGTTATACAACAATAATTTGTCAATATTTGTCTTAGTTTATAAAAATGTGTTTGATTACTGTGAAGTTATAATAAGTTGTCAATATTTATTTAAATATGATATGTAATTTTAAGGTATAAAATATACATATTTTTCAATAGGGGTTTGCTACAATAGACCCACCCTTTTTCATGAAGGTCTATTTTAGCATGATGCACCTTTTACTTTAGACAAAAAATACTCTTATGTTGTTTTTTGAGAAAGACAAATCTGAAGGATAAAATTGTAAATGGATGGTTTAACATTTATTTTTTTTATTGTAGCAAACCCCTTTTCAATATATGTTATTTTTTTTACCTTCAAAACCGATTCATATTCATTTTAGTTTTATTTTAAAAAAAAATCATCATTATGACTTTATATTGGGTTTAGAGTTTAAATAATCAACGTATGTAAATACTTACTTTTGTTAATAAACTGAAGAAGTTTGTGTTTTTTTCACCCAAAAAAAAAACTGAAGTAGTTTGTTTTTATATATTAAAAATAAGATTGACTATAATGTGATATCTTCTTCTTAATCCATAATGTTTAAACGTCTGAATTGTAACAATATATTAATCTTAAACTCTAATATAATAAACTTTTCTTAAACAAAATTTTTCATATTCTCTTAATAATTGTGTATTAATTATCATCTTTGTTTATCTTCTGTATCGTAGGTCGTCAAAATTATGAGTGAACAACAAGAATTATCTAGTTCTAGGTAATGCATCAAACATTAATTTTATTTTTAATATATTAACTAGTTGTATATATCTTTATCTAGCACGCTGTCCATTTTTTATCTTTTGATGTTTTAGTTCGTGACACAAATCTTAAGGAGTAATTAAAGTACATAAATATTTGTATTTTTGGACTAAAATGTCTTTATTATAATTAAATTCACATGTGATAAGTCAAAGGTCACAAATCATTTAATAGTTTTAAGGCGTGTTTTTCAACAAGGGTAAACTTGAGAAAAATATTAAATATATTAAAATATCAAATATTTTGGAATATAGTTGAACTCCTAAAACATCAAAAAAAAGAAAAGGAAAAAAAAACGGAATGAGTACTTAATAGTTATGCATGTCTCATGTAAATTATGATTAACTAACAACAAGAACCATTTATAATTATTTTTAACTAAACCTTTTTTTTAGCAAACTACACCATCCTATTTCACTAATTATTGCATATCAGTTGTAATTATTTACATGAGTAGTAGCTATTTAATTTGAACCCACTATATTATAATCTTCTTTTGTCATTTCTCAAAACTACTAACCAAGGCCTTAGAGCAAGGTGTAGCTTTTTATTTGTTATAACAGGATGCGATAATAATGAAAATAATAATAAAAGATAGAATGAAAAACGACTCAAGATTTAACGTGGTATTTAACAATGTGCTGACTAATCCACAAGCAGAGCCACAGAAAAGAATTCCACTATAATCGATTACAAATACTGAATAGTAGAGGTAATACCAGCTATAACAAAACTCACTAACCATCTGTGCAAAAAATACTAACACACAAGACCTTTATTTATATGGTTAAGTCTTTGCATATTTCTTCCTATTCTCCTATGTGTGACTTTTTCCTAACATTAAATCAAGGCATATTTTAACATCAGGTTCTATCAAACAATCTGCCCAAGCTTGAACACAATCACCCTTACCAATAGAGTAGAACGAAAGCTCCAAAAGATGATGACAATACTGAACCAAATTATTTGTATCACCTACCACAAAATTGCATAATAATTGTAATTATTTGCATTTATCCATTTTCTATTTTATTTGTGAATCTTACTTTTTTATTAACATTCAAATTCATTTGTACAGAAGTGAAAATATAAAACGACGTTTTTTTTATCGGTTTAAAATACTGAGATCCTCAAATGGAATATACACATGACGATTGCGAGAAGTTTATAACCATTTTGATTGACAAGTTTGGTTTTAAAATGGAGAACGTAACTCTTTGGTTAGATACAAGGCCGTTCCTAAGATTTAATGGGTCTTAGGCCAAGGTTGAAAAAGAGACCCCTTACATAATATATCGTAATTTTTTATTTTATTTTATAAATGATGAATGTGATATGTATTAATTATGGGGGTTGACACCCGAACTATGTTGGCACCAATTCATCATAATACGATGTTTTGAAATTTCAGTTATGTTGACACCCCAAAATATCGCTTGTCGAATGCACCTAATCGTATATATTATCAATAAAAAAGAATAACAATAAAAAAGTTGGGAGAACAAACAAAACCGAACGAACCTTAGTAAAATGATATGTAGGCATATCAAATGTATCTCAAAAAAACCAGTCCTAATAAATCTAGGATATATAAACCACCATTGAGAATCTACAATTATTTTACAAGAAAAAAATAATAATAAATAAACTTCACTTTTAGATAGAAGTCATAAGATTGCATTTTTTTTTAGAGCATTTTGAAATGCAAAATCATTTCAAATGTGATTAATTTATCAAATATATTTTTCAAAGAAGTAATTGTCTTATCAACAACAAAAAGAAAATAGTCGATTATTATGAAATCATGATCAAATAATTTGTTGTAATAAACATTATATTAATGTAAATGAATTATGAATTCTTTATCAAATAATAAAATGTGTTCAATTTTTGGCAATTTGTATCATGTCTCTTTAAATTGCCACTTTCATTTATATCATTTTAATAATTTATGTCACTATTTTTTTTTTAAAAAAAACTAGTTAATCACTATTCAGATTATATTACACTTCGAATCTTAAAATCCGAACATGATACAATTGTCAATTTGGAGGGTGCTTGAGAAGTGAGTAGGGTGAGAAAAAAAATCCAAAAAAAAAAATAGTTGAAGGATTCTTAGTGTTTGGGGCCTTTAGAATTAGTTTTGCAAAAAAATAAAAAGATTTCTGCTCTTCGCCCAGCACAAAACACTCGCGCCCTGCAGCCATTCCAAAAATGCACTTGCGCTAGTTAAGTAACACAAGTGTTAAACTCTACGTTACTTAACTAACACTGCGTGAGTTAACTAGCGCAGTGTTAGTTAACTCGCGCTACGTGCTGTCTTAAACAAGGCAGAGCACCTCATTTCCTCATTTCTCATCTAAAATCTCAAAAAATCTCAAAAGCCTCTCTCAAATCACCCAAAACCAAAATTCTTTCAAGTTCAAATCAAACAACACTCCAGTAATCTACTTAATATCTTTTTTCCCTCCTGGGGTAAAAAGTTATTTTTACCCACTTGAATATATAGTGATAGCTCTTGGGGGAAATAATGATCAGTCATGTTGGGGAAATAGACATCAAGATCCCTTGAGGTAAATTTAAAGTTGGTTTCTTTTATACCCCCAGGATGATTCTTTTTACCCACGGTAAAAAGATTTTGGGAGTAAAAGGAAGCAAACCTAATTTTACCTTAATGGATGATGTCTTTTTCCCCAACCCGACTGACCACTATATACCTAAAGGGGTAAAAAGAGCCTAGAGACTATAGAAGAAAAAAAGAAGAAGAGAAAGAGGGGGAGAGAGTGGAAGGAGATAATGTGGGATGGTGTGAGGAAATGAGGAAGTTTGTGAGGGTATTTATAGGTAGGAATGATAACCTAGTTTGTATCTACCATATATGTGGTAAAAAAAAGTGTAAAAGTGGTTAAAAACGTGTAAATTGAATGTTGAAAACCTGACCAAAGTGAGAAAAAAACGTTTGTTCTTCAGTTTTGACCACCGACCAACTTGCGTGAGTTAACTCGCGCAAAGGCTCAGTGGTGCGTGACTTAAGTCACGCAGAGATTATAAGGTGCGTGAGTTAAGTCACGTTCACGCAACGTGACTTAACTCACGCAGGGGTATATTTGGAAAGGCTGCAAGGCGCGAGTGTTTTGTACAGGGGGAGAGAAGAAATAAAAAAAAAGGTTAAGGGATGTTAGACTAATGGGCATTTTTTATACGTTTTTCTATATATAGCCCCTAAAATGAAATCTTTCTATACACACCCCCACCTTACAATTTTTTTATGGGCCCTAGGCCATCGCACCCCCAGTCTATGCTAGGATCGGCCCTGGTTAGATAAAAACGATGGTGGTAGACATTGTTTTTGTATTAATGTTAACAATATAAGGTCACATTTACAAGCTTTAATTGAAGCCTCAAAGTATGAGGATACATTGGTGTTCTTCTTCAATGGACATGGACAATAACACAAAGTTAATCCCAAGTTAAATTCCTTTTTTTTACAGCTGATCGAATTAAAGCTTCTAATGGAAGAAAGTGAATTAAGATTCAAGAGACTTTTGAAGACATTACAAAAAGGATAAATTATGTTTCAAGTCCCAAAAACAAGATTTATGGAAGAAAACACTCAAAAAGACGAAGAATCCTAACCGCCGATTTGCATGACTTTGCCTTGAATTACATCAAAAACACCATATAACTGCTTCGTTTCGGAAAAACTAGAATTATATGACTTAAAATGTAAACATTACAAAATATCCTGAAACCAATAGGCAATTGTTCTAAAACTCCTCTGATTCCGAACAAAACTAACTGAAAATGACTAAAAAACATGTTAAAAATTACGTAAGATAATTTGTCATCAATGTGCGACACATCCACTGTCCAGCGAGGTACCATGACTCTATCGATAAGAAAATCTACAACATAGAAAATTTCTTTCCTAGATATCCATATCTTTGTGCGTCCTTTGGGGTTGGTTTTCCGAGACTTGTCCTTTTTTGTATGTTTTAAGCTTGAAAGCTCTCAACAACGAACATGCTCTATTTTCATATCCTCTTTTCATACATAAGAGCAACCTACATTTTTCGGCTTATCCAAAGTATACACCTATATATGGTTTTTGTTCAACTTCTGTATATCCAAATATCTATCCACAACCACTGACAAAACTTAAAAAAACAACAAAAACCGAAATTCATAGGACATCAAAAATTGCCTACGAAACTGAAGCTAATGTTCCACCCTAAACAACACTTCCACCGTCTCTAAACAAACCAATATAAAAAAGACAAGTAATCCCAATTGAACCCATTTCTACCTCAAACACCCATTTTAACTTTTAAGATCAGGACCAAGCTTCAGAATCTCAACGTTCAAAAACAATGGAGATGAGATGATTAGGTGAAGGTTTTCAAGAGATATAAGGTAGAATTCTCTAGCCATTTGGCGGAAGGGTGTGAAGCAGGGGTATCCTTGCTGTTTTTAGCATGTATACATTGGCATCATTACCTGTGTCTGTGGCTTGTGGGGGTTTTTTAGGGGGTAGCTTGTTGGTGTGCCGTATATATGCGGCGCCTCCTTGTATTTTTTCCCGGTTTGCCGCGAGTATTATAGTGCTCCTTGCGCTAGCTCGTCGAGAATAAATTTTGCCATTCAAAAAAAAAAAGGTAGAATTCTCTAGCAAATGACGGTGATGGCTTCACATGAGAGTTTTCTGGTGGGGATGAGAGTGGCTACTAAGCATTTTGGGTAAGAATAGGTTGCCGGGTACCGTCGCAGCAAGACTACGGAATCCAAAGTTTAACAAATAGGAATGTTTATTCATACTGTTGAGAATTACAGGGATGATCACCTCCAATGTTCCATGATTATTAAAGAGAGAAGTTAAAAAGATGGAGGGTTGGGCCTTTATAATTTAAGCCCAAATAACTAACTCTTTCTTCATTCGTATACTTACTTGTTGTCTCTCTAGGGTTTGCCGATTTTCATTCATATCATAATCTCTCTCTCTTTCCCTCGTCGCTGAAGGTATGTATGGATGGTGTTTTCATTCTTCTCTTCATTATTTTCTCAATTTTAGTTGGTTGATAATAATGTCTCTTCTTGTCTTTGAATCTATTCTGTGATCATTCGAATTTTCTCGGATTTGGAGGTTAGGGTTTTCATTTTCTTATTCAATGCTTCTTCTCTAGGGTTACGATTTTCCTTCTTATTCCTTTTTCAATCGCCTTTCAATCTGTTGTGATTATTAACAATATTTCTATCGGATTTTCGAATGAATTCAACTAATTAACTCTCTCTCTCTCTCTCTCTCTTAATTTTGTCCATTTCAATTCAATGCAGTGCTTCCTTTGTTTGCCTTTTTCAATTGCATTTCAATTAAAATTTTGTTTTGACAATTTTTTCTTTCATTTTAACTATGCAGTTGAGTCTCTCCCCAAGCACAAATGTCCCATAAAAAGAGATCTTGGCGAAGAAGTCGACCCGGCGCATTTGACGATATTTGGGAGAAATATGAGGCAGGTTTTTCTGTTTTTTTTTTCTTTCCTGGAAATGTTATTGGGTCTTTAGCAATGCTTTTATACAAACAACTTTAGTTTATTTCTCCATATTTTATTTCTCCATGTTGTATTTCTTTAATACTATTCTCTATGGATTTGCAGAAGTCGTATCGGAGACTGTAAATGATAATTTGCTTGCTGAAGTTCGTTGACGCGTGAATGATCCGAAATTTGTTCCTGCTGTTAAATTGCCTCCACATTTGTTGGCAAGTTTGTGTTTGTTTGTTTTTTATTCAAGTTTTACAATTTATGTTTCGTTTTCCATATATAAGGCTGAACTCGAGGACCAGCTTGTGGAGCAGCATATGGAACTTGAATGGCTGAGAGAACAATTATTAAGGGTTGCAGCTGAATTGGAAGCAAATGGACCAAGAAAAAAAAGGTGGCTGTTTGAAGAAAGTAAAGATGAAGGGGATCAAAACAAATAAATAATGCAGCAACTAAAATTAGACAATTATGTGTAGAGTAAGAAAGTGAAACAAAACTATGTTCTTGGTCTTGTTATTCTGTACTATTTCCTATATAACTATTTGAATGTGTTTTGTGTCATGCATTCTAACATTACATTGCCATATCCATTAAATATTTGTATTGTGCAATGTGTTTCTGTTAAGTGTCAGTTTCTATTGGTATCACACTTGCATCTAGCAAGGGTTATGGATTGTTTTTTGACTTATATTACATACATTACATTGAATGAGTTCTTGTTTGCTGCACCCAAGAAATAAAGAGGGAGCCAAGGCTTTAATCTTTTTATTCAACCCAAATATGCTTGTCTCTCTTAAGGTTTCTCTAGTTTCTTTAATTGTATTTTCATTCTTGCTTTACCCTTTTAGGTATGTATATTTATTCTTGTTTCTTTTACAATTCTAGTTTGCTTATTATTATTTCTCTTTTTGCCTTTGATTCTGTTTTGTGATTCCTCTAATTTGGAGGTTAGGTTTTTTTTATTTTATTAGCTGAATTTTATTAAGAAAACACAACCGAAACGGCTCAAGACAGGCCGCTGCCCGCCACCAGAAGCCTTTAAACAGTACATGACAGTAGGCTGACACCAACTATAGCAGCATACCAACACCCAAAGCCAGACACAATTTTTGGGGGTTCCAACACCACTTAAAATACAAACACGACACAATTTGCAACCTACTACGACTCCAATGCCACAACAAATCCTTAGTTTTTTTCAACCATGTCCTCAACCTACTTGACCGTATTATTAAAGATACAATCGTTCATCTCCCTACAAATCACCCAAATTCCGCTGTGCCAAATTAACAAAATGTCCCGTCTTAGATTTCTAGGCCGAACCTTTTTAGACCAACGTTCAAAATGCATAAATCAAATTTGGTGGACTCACAAAATTTATTTGAAGCCACGTCAACACCTTCGACCACACTTTTGAGATCAAATCATTATGCAAAAAAAAAAAAAGGTAAATTGATGTCTCGTATCCACCAACATAGAAAACACAATTCAACGAGGCCTTCGTATTCAAGACTCGTCTATAAGCAAGGTTCACACGAGTAGGGATCCTATCTAAGACCAATGTCCACGAGAAAGCAAACCCTTTTGATGGAGTCGGGCTCTTCTATAGGTACCTAAACGCCGCTTTCTCCGATTCCCTCCCACCATCATCTAACAAACACATCTTTTCTACTAACAAATAACAAGGTTTTACTATGGATACGCCACTTCCTTCCGGCTTCCATAACCATGAATCCCCATCGACCAACCCCACAAACCCCTCCAACATCCCCAAAAGATTGTTGAGAATATCCAATTCCCACACAAACAAAAGCCTACGCAATTCCAAGGACCAAAACTCGACACTTTCTCGCCTCAAACCTCCCCTACCTTGACCTCTTTTTGGTTTCATAACGCCAAGAAACACGAAAATCACACATACAAAGGATTTGGTTCCACCACTTGTCGAACCAAAAACTCGTAGACATACCATTATCCACCTTACGCACCATCTCACTATTAAACCAATTTATAGCCACACCTTCCTCCAAGGACATCAAATCCTCCCACCAAGTTGACGTCAATGTTGGCCATCTGTCCCCACACGCTCTCACCCCATATTTCTCCTCGATTACCCTTTTCCAAATCGAACAATCCTCTTGGATAAGCCTCCACCTCCATTTTGTAAGAGGGTTCAAATTAACCGATTTGACATCTCTCACCCCTTAATCCTCCCTCCGCTTTTGGTTGGCAAACATGCCTCCATGCCACTCCACCCAACAAATCATATTCCCATCTCACTCCACGCCAAAGAAAATTTCTTAGCATTTTAACAATCAATTTCAACACCTTTTTTGGCGCCTTAAGGAAAAATGGTTAGCATATTTGAGTTATTTAATGGTTATATATTGGGGTCTGCTAATTTACACCCACCTAAAGAATAGTTTAAATTAACAACTTAAAGAATAGTTTTGTCAATTTTAATTATGTTTTAAAAGAAAAAACATAACCTTATTGCAGTTAGGTGTCAACAATTATTTTGGTAATTTATTTTGTTATAAACAAACATAACCTTAAAATGAGTTGTCCTATTCCAATGAGTTCACTTGTTCTCTTTCCCTTTGATTAAAAAAAAAGAGTTAAGTTGTTTTTTTCACAGTATTTAATATTGGGAACTCAAGGTCCCTTAAAAAAATATTAAGAACTCAAGCTTGTGTTTTTTTGTGGTCAATAGTAGTGTATTAATTAGTCAAAAAAAATTAGTGTCTGTCCGTTTGGTTCGAGAGTTTTGGAGGGGAGGGGCGGGGAGG